>Ga0364887_10483_pt1 | contig 19177 bp, 6 predicted proteins | sample ExccelJu500001D4_4_FD_206924 | JGI IMG/M metagenome (GOLD analysis project Ga0364887, IMG submission 206924) | Enriched cells from Trout Bog Lake Hypolimnion, Wisconsin, USA - BchlTB.July23.5000.01.D4 | ecosystem: Environmental > Aquatic > Freshwater > Lake > Hypolimnion/Profundal zone | place...
ATAAATATGAAAATATTTCGAAAATATCTTACTTTAATTTTTGTTCTTGTCGCTCTTCAGGTAGGCGCGCAAACTGTAATTACTGGGACTATAAAAGACTCAAAAAGTTCGGAACCTTTAACAGGAGCAAATATATATGTAGTCAATGCAGGAAATCGTTCCTTAGGTGGATGTATTGCTGATCTAAACGGAGAGTTCAGGTTACAGATTCCGAGTCAAAAGAATTTAACGATCACTTTCTCCTTCGTTGGATATAAAACCCAAACTGTAAAATTTACAGGCCAGAGAGTTTTTAATATCTCTTTGGAAGATGCCTACCAATTCAATGATGTTGAAGTTGTCGCTAAAAAAATCGAAAAGAATTCATTTGGACAGGTGCCAAAGGAACTGGTTTCAGCAACGCAGAAGTTATCTATGGAAGGACTTGAGTCAGCCAGTGTGACAAATGTTACAGAAGCCTTACAGGGTGCTATGGCCAATGTGGATATTCTTACCGGGGCAGATCCGGGTTCGGGTAGTACCATCCGTATTCGCGGAACTTCTTCACTCAGTGCATCCTCAGAACCGCTTTTTGTTGTCGATGGGGTGCCACTTCCTGTCAATGTTTCGTCAGATTTTAGTTTCGCAACCGCAAACTCAGAAGACTATGGACAACTATTGAATATTTCTCCAAATGATATTGCGACTATCGAAGTTTTGAAAGATGCTGCCGCAACTGCTGTTTGGGGTTCAAAAGGAGCAAACGGGGTGCTTTTGTTCACAACCAAGAAAGGGCGAAAAGGAAGAACTTCAATATCTATTAATTCAAAATATGAGTATAGTAAAGAAGGAAATTCTATTCCGATGTTAAATGCAAACCAATATACTTCCATGGTTCAGGATGCCATCTGGAATTCCATCAATGAAGTTGGTCAGGGCAGTTCTCAGGCAAATACATTACTTGCATTATTGTATAATACTCCTGAAATTGGTTATAATCCTACTTGGACTTACTTTAAAGAGTACAGTCAGAATACAAATTGGTTGAATTCGATAACTCAAACAGGATTAAATCTGGATAACAATATTTCATTGTCAGGGGGAGGTGATAAAGCAACATTCAGGCTTTCACTGGATGATTTACAACAGGTTGGAACTACTATTGGTACCGCATATCAACGGTTTAGTGGAAATTTTAATATGCAATATAAATTCTCAGACAAGTTAGACATCTCTGCAAATTACAGCATTACAAGGGGTATAACAGAAGCTAATTATTCTGACAGTTATGTGGATGGAACCGGGGTTCGTGGAGTAGCACTTACCAAAATGCCAAATATGAGTCCCTACATGATTGGAGCAGATGGAACTTCAACAGGCCAGTATTTTACTCCATATTCAAACTTCCAGGGGTCTTACAGTTCAAATGGAGAATATAATCCGGTAGCCATGGTGCATGAAAGTCAAAACCAAACGACTGCTGTCAGTAGCAGAATGATTTTCAATTTACACTATAATTTTTTTAAGGGACTTGATTATTTTGGAATTTTTGGACTGAATGCGAATGCTAATAATTTACATGAGTTTTTACCTCAAAGTGTAACAGGTGAATCGTACCTCAACAATTATGTAAATATAAGCACTGTCGGAGGATCAGATGTTTTGTTCTTGACAACTGAGAACAGACTGATATATGGAAAAACAATTGCTGATAACCATCGATTGTTATTATCAGCCGTTTGGCAAACGTCTGACCAGACAACCTCATCCTATTCGAGTACTACAACCGGAAATGCCAGTTCCGCACTGTCCGATCCAAGCGTTGGCAGTGATACTCAAAACTATTCAGGAGGTTCAGGTGCAGTTATAACAAGAAGTGTAGGAGGTATCTTTAATGCTCAATACTCGATGTTTGAAAAATATATCCTGAATGCAGGTTACCGTTTGGAAGCCAATTCAAGTATGGATGCCAACAGTCGCTGGGGAGCTTTTCCAACGATAGGTGCAGCCTGGCAATTAGGAGATGAAGATTTTATTAAGAAGTTGAAATTTGTTTCGCTTACTAAGATAAGAGCTAACTGGGGTCAAAGTGGAAATTCACCAGATGGTGCTTCTCCTTATGTGGGTACTTTTAGTGCCATTGCAAACGGATATGCTGATTACTCAGCCATACAACCCACTAAAATACAACTTAATAATTTGAAATATGAAACCGTTTCACAATCAAACATCGGTATAGATGTTGGTTTATTCGACAGTCGTATTAATTTTACTGTCGATGTATATAATAAAATCACTTCAAATTTATTACAAACTAAAATAGCATTGCCAAGTTCTACAGGATACCCTACAGTTGCTTATTATAATTCCGGTAAAATGTCAAATCAGGGTTGGGAATTTTATACTGATTTTAGCATTATCCGGAAAAAGGATTTTAATTTTATAGTTAACTTCAATATTGCTCAGAACCGAAATCAGATTCTTCAATTGCCAACCAATAAACAAAACCAGGATTATACTTTCGGGAATAAAAATTATGCCTATAAATTTGTAGTAGGGGATCCGTTAGGTTCAATTTACGGGTATAAATACCTGGGAGTTTATCAAAATGTGGCAAGTACTTACGCTCATGACACAAAAGGAAATATAATTGATGACATTAACGGAAATCCGGTTGTCATGCAAAATGGTAATGTTAAAGTGTATCCGGGAGATGCCAAATACCAGGATGTGAATGGTGATGGTGTTATTGATAAAAATGATATTGTATATCTGGGTAACTCTAACCCTCTCTTTACATACGGAGGCGGCTTTACGATAACTTACAAAGGCTTAGGTCTGGTAACAAGCTTTCAGGGACGTGCCGGACAAAAAGTAATTAACCAGGCTCAAATGAATGATGAGTACATGTATGGAACCGATAACCAGAGTGTTGCAGTTTTAAGCCGTTGGAGAAATGAAGGGGATAACACAGACATTCCAAGAGCGCTTTATGGCTTGGGATATAATGAATTAGGTTCTTCCCGGTTTGTGGAAGATGCTTCATTCCTTCGTATGAAAACGATTACGTTGAAATATGATTTTCCTAAGAAAATGGTAAAGAAACTTGGTATTCAAAGGTTCCAAATTTATGTTACAGGATATGACCTGATTACGATAACCAAATATATTGGTCAGGATCCCGAAATTAATGTTTCTTTAGTAGATAACTTATATCCGGTGTATTCGGATGGAGCACAAACACCAAAACCGCTGAGAGTAGCAGTCGGTTTTAATCTAAACTTATAAAAAGATACAGATATGAAAATAAATAAATGTTTAATTTCGCTGCTTATTCTATCGTTTTCATTCACTTCGTGTAAAGATTATCTCACGATATTGCCTCAAAACAATCAAAGTATGGATCAGTACTGGCAAAATAAAGAAGAAGTGGAAGCCGTGTTAGCAGCTGGTTATATTAATTTGAGATCTTGCCAGGAGTATTTGTTTTTATGGGGAGAAGCCCGGGGAAATGGAATTTACTTCAATGGTACTGGTAGCGCCGGACAACAGGCTGCACAAAAACTCAGGAACATGGACATTCTTCCAACGAATGCATTAGCCAATTGGGCCCAACTTTATACGGTCATTAATATGGCGAATTCAGTAATAAAATATGCTCCACCTGTTGTGGCTCTGGATAAATCATTTGATGTCAATATCATGAATTCTGATTTGTCAGAAGCTTATTTTCAGCGAGCATTAGCCTATTTCTACCTGGTTCGCCTTTGGAAAGATGTTCCATTCGTACAATCTCCTTATGTAAGTGATGATGCTCCCTATATATTACCAAAAACCGATGGGAATACAATTCTTACAAGTTGTTTGACTGACTTGACTACTGCATTGGAAAATGCAAAAGTGGTATTTCCTGAAACTACAACTTCTGATCCGGTTCATTCAAAAGGAAGAGCTACCAAATGGGCTATATACTCATTAATAGCCGATATAAATCTCTGGTTAGGTAATTACGACCAAACAATTGCAGCTTGTGAACAAGTTATTAATTCGGGACGTATCGGATTAATAAGCGGTTCGGTTTGGTTTACTAATTTTTACCCAGGGAATAGCAATGAAAGCATATTTGAAATACAATACAGTGAACCACAAGGACAAACAAATTCTTTTTTAAGTTGGTTTGACACAAATGGGTATTATACAATTTCTCCATATACGCAATATCTGTTTCAGGAGAATGGAACAGATATCCGAGGCCTGAATGCATCTTATACCAGTGTGGGTCACATCTGGAAATATATTGGGGTTGCCAATGATGGTACAACGAAGCGGAATAGTACGTTGCAAGATGATCAAAACTGGATTGTTTACAGATTGGCTGATATTTATTTAATGGAAGCAGAAGCACATATCATGAAAGGAACCGATTCGGAACTGAATATTGGGTTAGGATTTATAAACGCCATTAAAAATCGTGCCGGGTTGTTTTCAGATCCTGGGAGTTCGGATCAGGTTAGCATGATGACCTTATTGTTGGAAGAACGTCAGCGTGAGTTTTTTGGAGAAGGAAAAAACTGGTTCGATCTGCTAAGAGTTGGCCGGAGATCTAATCCCGGATTTAAAGATTTATTTATCAATGAGGTGGTACAAGCATCTTATGCAAATAATATCGGAATGTTGAGGGCTAAACTTGCAGACCCAAATTCCTGGTATTTACCAATCTATGCGAATGAATTATTGGCAAACCCTGATTTGGTTCAAAATCCATATTATATCAATCTAGGAAATTAACTAATTGAAATTATTACAATGAAAAAATTAATCAATTTAATCATCTTATCAACTGTCCTGTTCTGTTCGTGCACAGATCCTTTTATAAGCAGTATATTTTCAACAACTGCTTCCAGTCTTCCTGCTGCAACTTATATGGATAAAACCGATTCATTAAATGTGTCGTTATGGGTTGATCTACTTAAATATACAAATTTGTATAATACCATGAATCTTCAAGCCAGTTATACATGTTTCGTGCCGAATAATACTGCCATGCAGGCTTATTTAACTACGAAAGGTGTTTCATCGGTGACTCAGTTAAATCTAGACACTGCAAAATTGTTGGTCAGGTATCATACGATCAAAGGTGCATTGTTTGGCTCTATTGATTTCACTGATGGTGTTATTCCTGATACAACAGCTACCGGTGATTATCTGACTACAGCATTTTTGTCAACTACCGGAGCTACTCAAGTAAATATGCAATCAACCATTTTAAAAACAATACAAGTAACAAATGCGTATATCCATATTATTGATAAAGTGTTGACTCCGGTAACCCAGACACTTAATGATAGAATGCAGGCTCCTGATTATTCGATTTTTAATCAGGCAATTCAGGCTACCGGTTATAGCAATATGCTGAGTACAGTCATTACGAATACAATTGATACAGTGACCGGAAATAACATTGTTCATAAATACCGCTATACTTTATTTGCAGTCCCTAATGAGGTTTTCAATGCCAGTGGAATTACAGATTTAACTTCATTAGTTACCTATTTAGGTGCGGGGAGTGACTATACTTCACCAAAGAACGCCTTGAATACTTATGTGGCTTATCATTTTTTAAACCAGCAGATCGCTTATTCCGATTTGTCTGCTTTTGCTCAAAATGATACTGTCAGATCAAAGAATATAAATACGATGGCACCTAATCAATTGATGAATATCAGGGATATAGCAAAAGTGCTGTATATTAATTATGATCCTGTAGCAGCCACCGGAGTACAATTAACAGAATTGAATGACAATTGTAAAAATGGGGTTATGTATGTGATTAATGGGCTAATGCCCATAAAATCGCCAAAACCTACTACGATACAATGGGATTTGACAGATTATTCTCAAATGGCCTCGATCATTCCGAGTTACAGAGTGGCCCCGGGGACATCAAATTACGATTATTATTTATCACCCGATTTATTTACCTGTTATAAATGGCTTTCAGTACCGGCCTCGAAGGTTGGATTGTATTATCAGATATCAAACAAAAATGATGCTGTTCAGATTAAAGCACTTCATTCTGATTATTTAGGTCTTTCATTAGGTATGTTTGGATGGGTTCAAATGCAATCTCCGGCTATTGTTGCAGGGACTTATAAAGTTAATATTCAGCATTTTAATCCGAAAGGCGCTGTTCTGCAAGGGAAATTATCTTTTATCCTCGATGGAAGCTATCTGGGAGGACAAATAACAACAACGGGCTACTCAGCTAAAGCAGACACTTATCTAAGCACTTTATTGGGTACAGTAACCTTCACAACAACAACTACACATAGTTTGAAAATTCTGGCCGGAGATAATTATTCATCTCTCCTGGATTGCCTGCAATTTGTACCTCAATAACACAATATAATAATTAAATAACTCGAAATGAAAAAGACATATATTTTCCTGGCTTTAGTAGCTTTTGCATTATCATCGTGTAATGATAAATGGGCAGATCACTTCTTTGGGGCATCTAAAGGAGAAGAACAGCTTAACATTACCACAACAGAATTCTTTAATACTCATACCGAGTATTCTGCCTTCTATAGTATGATGAAAAAAACAGGGTTGGATAAAGAACTTGCTAAAAATCAACAACTCACTATTTGGGTGGTTACAAATGACTCCATGGCTAAATCAGGGATAACTGATAATGATACTTTACGGATGCAATATCATATGAATTATCTGCCTTTTGTTATGTCTGATTTAAAAAGTGGATTGCGAATACTTTCATTAAATGGAATTTATTTTCAAATAGGTGCAAGTGGTAATGATCTCTATGCGAATTCATCAAAAATTACAAAATCGTACCGATTGACAAATGGTGTCGTCCATGAAATTAGTGCATTGATGAAATCAAAAGTGAATATGTATGATTATTTGAGAGGATTGGGAAATGATTATTCCATCATACGTGATTCCATTTTCAAATACAACACCCAGGTATTTGATAAGGTAAATTCAATTCCAATCGGGGTAGATAAAACAGGAAATACGGTTTATGATTCCATATTTTATGTTTCAAATCCATTATTTGCGACTGTTCCCTTTAATTCTGAGTTTAGTCAGTTTACAGCTTTTCTTCCAAGCAATGCGGTGATAGATAGCTGTTTGAGTTCTCTGAATGCTCAATATCTTAAAATGGGAAAAGTGATAGCAAAGAGCGATACTATTTTAGCCATCAACTGGATTAAACAAGCCATGTTCTATAATGGAACATTGACTGATTTTAGTGCAACAGATATAAAATCTGCTTTTAGTATGGTTTGGCGTACAACCGTTCAACAACTTGACACACAAAATCCTGTTGCGCTGAGTAATGGACTGCTTTATAATGTTACAAAAATAAAGATTCCAAATAATGTGATTATTACGAGGATAAAATCATTGGTTCAATACTGGCAATATCAGGATGCTGTATATCCTGATCCGGCTGATCTTTATACTTTTAAAGGAATGGTTGGTACTCCTTCTGTCTTTGTCGATTCGGCCACTCCTGATCCGGCAGTACTTCCCAATTACATTACGTTGAATATTACTGGTGATCCTACCTCTACAAGCGAGTTTTCAATGGAATTTCCACCTTTGGAAACGTATAAAGATGCAAACGGAGCAACCAAAGCGCAGGTAATGCAGGTTCCAACCGGAGAATATTACCTTTATATGGGATTCCATAGTTCAGGACATCCTTATGTGGACATTTATTTTAATGAAGTTTTAATAGCTTCTGCTCTTAATATTTCGCTTTCTACCCCATGGAACTTTGACCGTGTGACTGAAACAAGCCTGGATTTAAACCCGGTAAGCGGAATTGCCAAATGGGATGGATTAGGAGGACTGGTTGGTGTTGTTAATGTTACGGGTGATGGATTGGCTTCTTTCAAAATTAAAGTAAAATTTAATATGCTTTTAGCAGCCGGTGGCTCTAAATCATTACGTGTATACCATTGGGCATTGAAACCAACTGCAAACAATTATTAATCGATAAATCTTTGTACAGTATGAATAAATATAAAATTATAACACTTACATTTACGCTGGTTATCAGTTGTATGTCAGTATTTGCTCAAAAAGATTCAATTAAGTTTGAGGGTTTAGTTGTTGATCCTTACAGAAACTCACCCATAGAAGGAGCAATTGTAAATATCACAGGCCACGAACCAGTCTTAAAAACAGATAAAGATGGAAAGTTCTATGTGACATTAATCTCAAAAAAGGGGATCGTGAAAGTCTGGTATCCGGGATACTATACGAATATTCAGCCAATTGCAAACCGCAATAAGATGAAGTTTATTTTAATTCCTGAAGCTAAATCAGGCTATTCGGATAATATGCTCTTGCCATTTAAGGGGTTGACAAACATCCGGGAAAAACAAACAAATCTTTTTTCGATTCAACAAAGCGATATTAATCTGAATAAAACAGAAGTTACCCAGGCATTTAATAACATACCAGGACTTCAGGTAATTGGAAAAAGTGGAATGTCGGGTGAAGGAAGTTATTTTAGCATAAGAGGGGTTAATTCAATAACAGCAAATTCTTCGCCATTGGTAGTTATCAACGGTGTGCCTTATATGCCGGATATGAAGGTGTCAGGTATTATAGGCGGATTTTCGAGAGATCCTTTAAGTTCCATCAATCCGCAGGATATTCAAAACATTACTGTTTTGAAAGGTTCGGATGCAACTATGTACGGTTCAATGGGATCAAATGGTGTTGTCATGATTGAAACCGATAAAGCCGTCGATTTAGATACTAAGGTGGAATTCATTGGTCAATACGGAATTGATATGAATCAAAAAACGTTACCGGTGATGGGAGTCAATGATTATAAAAGCTATATCAGTGATGAAGCAATATCAAAATACAGTGATATGGCTACAATTTTGACACAATTCCCATTCTTAGTGGATAATCCGACTTATTATTACAATTATAAATATAATAATAATACTAATTGGCAAAATCAGATTTATGCACCGGGTCTCACAACGGATAATGTCTTGAAGATTAAAGGTGGTGATGCTATTGCAAAATATGACTTATCGATTGGCTATAAAAACAAAACGGGTGAGGTAATCGGAACCGATTATTCAAAATATTATACCCGAATTAATTCAGATGTAAACTTGAGTAAGAGTGTCTCATTTTTCTCCTCCATCGCGATGGCTTATCAGGCTTATAATGTACAGGAAGAAGGAATGTTAAATGAAACGAATCCTCTTTTAGCTGCCTTGAAAAAAGGTCCTATATTTTCACCTTATGAAAAAGATGCATCAAACAATATACTTCCTGAATATGCCTCTATTCGTGATGCAGATGGTAATTTGATTGAAAACAATATGGTGAGTAATCCATTGGCCATAGTAAATTCAGTTGTCGACAAAGAACATTCATATGATGTACAGGTGAATGCAGGGTTGAACTTTAAAATCTCGGATTATTTAAGTTTAAAGGGTCTGGTTGGGTTGTATTACTATATGAGCCGTGAAGATGTATTTATACCCGGAGTGACAAATCAAACGATCATGCCTTTATCTGACCAGCTTGCAAATAATACTGTCCGGTCTGCTCAGGATATTACATTTAATACGTATTACAATTTAAACGCAAATTATAACAGAGTATTCGATGGGGTTCATGCTTTTAAAGCGTCAGTTGGTGCTCAGGTTGCCATGAACAGTGATTTGTATGATGCCGGAACAGGATATAATACTGCCAACGACTTCTACAATACATTGAATAATGTTACTTCCAACGGAAGAACTTATTCCGGTTACAATGATATCTGGAATTGGATGAATTTTAATGCGAATGCTCAATATATTTATAACCATCAAATAGCCATAGGTTCGGGTTTATCGGTTGATGGATCATCATCAACAGGGACAAGCGCCAGTCAATATCAGGTTTATCCGGAAGTAAATGTGGCTTGGCTAACTAAAAACTCAATCTTTAAAGAGGTTGATCAAATAAATAAATTAACTCTACGGGCTGAATATTCAATGACAGGGAATAGTCAATTCTCTTCTTCATTGAGTAAATACGATTATGCAAATAAAGTATTCCAACAACTATCCGGAATTGTCAGAACAGGTATCCCTGATACCGGACTCATCCCCGAATTAAATAAGACATTGGGATTTGGCGTTGACTTATTAATGTTTAATAACAGATTGAATCTTACTTTTGATTATTATAATACAACAAATAGCAATCTGATCATGCCTGTTTCTATATCTTCTGCTTTTGGTTTTAATTATATGTATAAAAATATGGCGACTACCCAAAACACCGGAATAGAAACGAGTCTTCAATATGCATTGATTCAAACTAAAAATATGAAATGGAACATTGGTGGTACTTTTTCTCTGAATAAAAACAAAGTATTATCCTTAGGAGGTCAAAATAATCTGATTTTGAATATGGATGATGGTTCAGCCATTATAACTGAAGTTGGTAAATCAACATATAGTTTTTATGGATATCAGACAGCAGGCGTTTTTGCGACTACAGCAGCAGCTACAGCCGCCGGTTTGAAAAATTCAGCCGGTCTGTCTTATCAGGCAGGAGATGTGCATTTTGTTGATCAAAACCATGATGGTATCATTGATGATAAAGATAAAGTCAATCTGGGTAGTGCAGATGCTACTTTTTTTGGAAATGTTAATACATCTTTTCAATATAAGAAGTTTGAATTATCTGCTAATTTTGCTTATAGTGTAGGTAATAAAATGTACAATGCATTAAGAAGAAGCATGGAATCAGAGAGCGACTTTACGAATCAGTTTGCTTCAGTAGACAGACGTTGGACTACAGAAGGTCAAATCACAGATATGCCTCGTGCAAATTACGGAGATCCAATGGGAAATAATAGTTTTTCTGATCGTTGGATTGAAGATGCCTCTTTCTTAAAACTTAAAGAAGTCATGTTAAGTTATAAATTTGACTATTTGTCCGGGTTAACAATTTTTGTAGCTGGTGAAAACCTATTCACTGTCACAAATTATCTGGGTCTGGATCCTGAAACTATGTTTTCAAATGATGCTTCGCTAAAGGGATTTGATTATGCAAAAGTGGCTCTCCCACGCTCATTTAAATTTGGTTTTAAACTTCAATTCTAAAAAGTAATATGAAAAAAATAATCCTTTCGATTGCCATATTGTTGGCATTAGTGTCTTTCGCCGGATGTAGCGACTTTTTTAATCCGGTTACAAATGATACTCTTCTTGAAAAAAATTATATTGCTCAATACGGAGAATTGTATTCCGGATATATGGGCATAACAGCAAGTGTTCAGGCGGTTGCTGATAAATCTTCCTACCTGGAAGGGCTACAGGGTGATATGTTGGAACCAACTGAAAATGCACCAAAGGAAATGTTGGATATTTATAATCACAACGATTTAACTAATAATACGCTGGCTGATCCTGTAGGATATTATAATGTGATCTTAAATGCAAATGATTATTTAGCTCATATATTCAAGTATTATAAAAATGATTCGACATCGCTTCCCACAGCAACCCTTGACGGATTAGTCGGAGGAGCACTTCGATATAAAGCCTGGGCTTATTTAATGCTGGCTAAAATTTATGGACAAGCAATTTATTTTGATGACCCATTGACATCCTACACCGATATTTCCAAATATCCTGTTTTGAAATTTGATGATCTTATTGAAAAATGCCGTCAATTGGTTGAAGTTGGAATGAATGGTGTGAATGGGGAAGGTGATATCCAATGGTCTGCTGCACTCTTTCCTAATCAGGGAGCCTCTGCCACATCTCTTTCCTGGGATAGAATCTGTCCTCCAAAGGAATGTTTATTGGCTGAGATTTTTCTGTATCAAAATAACTATCAAAAAGTAAAAGATAATTGCCTTAGTATCATCACCAGTGGGGGTGCACAACAATCCTATCAACTAAATCTTTGGGGTGGCAATGGACAATGGGCTCCCAATTGCTATGCATTTGCCCGTTATGAACATATTGCGGTTTCTTTCTACAATTATTCATTGCATCAAACCAATAATATAATTAATTATTATTCAAATACATATCCTAATAAATATTATTTACGTCCTACACAGGTAGGGATGAATCGTTTTGCAATACAATTAAATACAGGTGGTGTGCCTAACGATAAATACCGTGGTTCGGGAATTACCTATCAAATGGTTAATGGCGAATGGGTTCTCCAAAAATTCCTGTCAGGCAATGAAACGCCTACTACAATTTATACGAATGATGTTCAGGTTTGCCTATACAGGGCTGCTGATGTTCATATGTTTCTGATAGAAGCTTTAATTGGATTAGGTCAGTTCAATCAGGCTTTGCCATTATTAAACAGTGGAATTGGTTCGTATTATAATGCTACCACAGGTCAATTTATGGCACCTTATGTAGGTTATCCTTCCTGTTTGTACAAAGTAGATAATACCAGAGGATCAAATCAGGGTGTTCGTGGCCGGGTTTCACTTGGACCTGTTGGACTCTTTGCTTTAAATTCTGCCAGCGCATTGGATACATTAGTGAATATGCGTCGTTTGGATTCCTTATTGGTTGAAGAAGAAAGTCTGGAATTTGCAGGAGAAGGAAAAGCATATTATACAATGAACAGAATGGCCAGGCGTTGGAGCCCTTCCACTTCTAATTCATGGGCGCAACATTGGATTAATTTAGATGGAACATCTAATGCTACAAATCTATGGAATGATGGTTACGAACAAGCTCTATGGGCAGGAAAGGTCGGAGCTAAGTATACCAACGGTATGGGCACAAAAGTGGCATCATCATTATCCTCCGATCTAAATAACTGGTTTCTGGCTTATAAACTGTATTAAAAGATTTGCAACAATAAAACGAGGTTCAGGATGCACTTAAAGGTGACTTCTGAGCCTTGTTTTTTACCAATATAAAGCTTCTTGAAATGAATAAATTAAAATTTATTTTTATTATTACGACTCTATGTTTTTGTTTTCAACTACTTGCGCAAAATAAGAAAGGTCTGGTTTTTGATCCGGAACTAAATCAATTTATTCCTGCGAAAGATTCTGTTTCAAAAGAACGTAGTTTGCGTTACACCCCCGAAGGACAAGACTTTGTAATCGTAAATGGTAAAAATAAATTTAATCGTGCTCTATACAGTACCAATTCCGGCTTTAGAGTTGAGACGGGTGATGTTCCTGAATTTGCCATGTACCTGCCAAGAATGGGCGGAAATCTTAGCTTTTCCATTGATAACGGAAAAAAGGCAATCTCATTGAATGATGCTGCTACTATAGAAAGCAGATATAGGGCCGGCTCACGTATTTATACTGTTACAGATCCGATATTAGGGATAGGAAAATTTATATTTACTGTTTTACCTATATATGACAGAAAAGGCCTGATTATTAAAATTGTGGCATCTAATATCCCTGATAATGCAAATCTCATGTGGAAATTTGGCGGGGCAGCCGATAAACGGTTCAGCCGTGAGGGAGATTTAGGAGTTGATCCATTTGATTGTTTCTACTTAAAACCTGAATATTGCAAGGGAAATATCATATCAATTGACAAGAACAGTTTCAGTCTTATTTTCGGAACTAAAAAAGACAGGAAACTTATTGGAACTTTCCCAACCGAAGCACAATTATCCATTGACAACAGCCTGCCTGTCCTCTTAGGGAAACTGAAGGTTAATAAATCCGGAACGTTTTATCTTGCCATCCAACTTTCAGATAAATCCGAGCAAATAGCGTATGCTTCGCTGGCATCAATTTTTGAGAAATCGGAGTCGTATAGAAATGCTTTAGCTAATCAACTGAAAATTGATACCCCAGATCCGTATTTCAATACATTGGGTGGAACGTTGGCTGTTGCAGCCGATGCCATCTGGAGCGGAGAAACCTGGCTTCACGGAGCTGTTGGGTGGAGAATGCCTTTAAGCGGATGGCGTGCTGCGTATACCGGCGACGCATTAGGCTGGCACGACCGCTCCCGTAAACATTTCGATGCTTATGCCGATTCGCAGGTAAACGCTGTCGAGCCGATCTACCCTCATCCAAATCAGGATACTCTAATGAATCTGGCACGTTCACCTGAAAAATGGGGAACGCAGATGTACAGTAACGGGTATATTTGCAGGAATCCTCATGATAACAATAAGATGCATCATTATGATATGAATCTGTGTTATATCGATGAATTATTATGGCACTTGAACTGGACAGGCGATCCGGCTTATGCAAAAAAAATATGGCCTGTTATCAAAAGTAGTTTAGCCTGGGAAAAAAGAAATTTTGATCCGGATAACGATGGATTATACGATGCCTATTGTTGTATATGGGCAAGTGATGGCTTGTATTATAATAGCGGAGCTGTTACCCATTCTTCAGCTTATAATTACCGTGCAAATAAAATGGCGGCAGAAATTGCCCTTAAAATAGGGGTGGATCCAAAACCCTATGCTGAGGAAGCTGCTAAAATACTGAATGCATTGAATAGCAGGCTTTGGATGCCTGCAAAAGGACATTGGGCAGAGTATCAGGACTTCATGGGAGAAAAGAAATTACACGAAAGTGCTGCTGTCTGGACCATTTATCATGCCATTGATTCGAACATTCAGGATCCGTTTCAGGGTTATCAGGCTACAAGATATGTTGATACTGAAATACCCCATATTCCTGTAGTCGCAAAAGGACTTAAAGATGAAGGGTATGCCACCGTTTCAACCAGTAATTGGATGCCATATTCCTGGTCAATTAACAATGTGGCATTTGCTGAAGTGATGCATACATCGCTTTCATATTGGCAGGTGGGACGAAATGAAGAAGGCTTTAAGCTGTTGAAAAGTTCCATTCTCGATGGGATGTATCTGGGAGATAGCCCCGGTAATATAGGTCAGATAAGTTATTATGATAAAGCCAGGGGGGAAAGCTACCGTGATTTTGGTGATCCTATCGGCGTGGCTTCCCGTGCTTTGGTTCAGGGATTATTCGGAATAATCCCTGATGCCATGAATGGTAAATTGGTTATTCGTCCCGGATTCCCTTCCGCATGGGATCACGCCTCCATAAATACTCCTGATATTGATTTTAGTTTCAAAAGAAGTGTAAATGCTGATACCTACTTTTTAAAGCAACACTTTCCAAAAAGATTATCGGTAGAATTACAGGTCAGGGCTTATAATGACAGGATTGATTCAATAATTATTAATGGAAAGAATGTTTCATGGAAACTACTGGAATCAGCAAGCGGTTTTCCTGTTATTAGTTTGATTGTTCCGGATTCTCAGACGGGGAAAATAGTAATAAAATGGAACGGTAAAAAGATTGAAGAACTGGAACAAGAAATGAGTATTAAGACAGGTGCTAAATGTACCTATACTTCAGATGCGACCATATTAAAGGTATTTGATCCTCAAAAAGTTTTTAGTCAATCAGAAATGAAAGATAATACTTTAATTGGAATTGTTTCTACCAATACGGGCCATCATACTGTATTTGTGCAAGTATCACAGGGACAAATGACCTGGTGGAAGCCTGTAAATTATGAAATATCTGTACGACAATCCAAAGTAGATAACCAGTTTTCTGAAGTCGTATCTACTTCTTGTGAAACAATAAATATAGACAAATACTTTAATGATGATGTAAACAAGATATTTAAAAACAAATATCTTTCTCCTCGTTCACCTTATACAACTCTGCAAATACCTACACAAGGAATTGGTGAGTGGTGTCATCCACAATTAACTGCAGGGGTTGATGATTCCGGGTTGAGAAAGAGGATTCAAAATAACCTTATTCAAACTAAATTAGGAGTCCCTTTCCGGACTCCTGCTAACGGTAAGAATATTGCCTTTACATCACTATGGGATAATTTCCCTCATAAAATGGAAATGCCAATAGCAGGTTCTGCATCCCATGCCTATTTGCTTCTGGCAGGAACCACCAACCACATGCAAACCCATTTTGTAAACGGACAAATTATTACAAAATATACTGATGGTACAAGGGATACTTTAGAACTTGTTAATCCTGAAAACTGGTGTCCGATTGAACAGGATTATTTTGCAGACGGTTTGGCCTTTAAATTAAATGCACCACGTCCGTATCGTTTACACTTTAAGACAGGGTTAGTTAGTAATAATCTTGAAAAAGACTTAGGCATTGAGGGTGTATATGGTCGAAAGATTGAAGGAGGGGCAGGTATTCTGCTGGATATGCCACTAGATAAAACTAAAAAGCTAAGTAATATACAAATTGAAACATGTGCGAATGATGTCATAATAGGATTAATGTCAATAACTTTACAACGTTAATCGTACCAAACTTACTATTTTGGAATATCTCTTGAAGATTTTATTCTTTAAGAGATATTTTAATTTTGTATTTGAGCTTTTAATTCTATTCTAAACAGTATTATGAACGACAGGCACTTCGCACTATGGTTTTGTGACTCTTTTACGAATAATTGCCTGATATTATTGTTAGTTACTTCTTCCTGACAATTTATCAAATATCGAAGCCTTAAAGTCAATTACTGTAATTTTTTATTCGTTGGAATTAAGAAATTTGTAAATCTGATTTTTGATGAATGGGCAATTCCTCATTTAACTGAGAGTAAGTTTGATCCTTTGTTTTAAATCATTAATGTTTAACCTTTTGCACTTTGTTTTATAATTTGATCATCAAAAATATTTGATGAAAGTAATTTGAAGTGATAATCTATTATTTAAATAAAAAAATACAATGAGAAAGAATTACATCCTTAGCATGGTCTGTGTTTTATTGACATTGACCTGTTTTTTTTCGGTAAGGGCGGCACAGAGTCCCCAACGGGTCATTGCTTCTACTGCCACTGTCTCGACTGATACTTTATTTTATGTTGATTTTAGTAAAAAGCCCGGGACATTCACCAGTGGTGATATATTTACTGCTTCTACAGGGAATGAAAACAAAGAGTCAACCGTCAATACAATTATTTTTGGAGCCGGTTCAAACGGAGAACGGATTAATATGAATTCTACTGCAAGTGCCAGTCAATATGGAAGTACAGCTACTACTTACGTATCGGCAACAGCCAATGATGACGGAGCAACTACAGGAGCTTTTAGTTTTCTCACATCCGGTGCTGGAGCCGGTGGAGGTTATATTATCCTCCCGTCGGTGCAGGGGCCAACAGATATTACCATCTGGGCTTGCGGTGCAAATACAGGAAACACTCAATCGTATAAAATACTGACATCCAGTGATGGTGGAACAACCTGGGTGACTCTGGGTACAGCTTCTTTTACTGATTTGAAAAAGATTCACAAAAACATTTTCACTTATACGGGCATAGGAAATGTAAAAGTAAAATTGCAATGCACTACCGGTAGCAGTGCCAACTGTAATCTCTATATTTATGACGTTCTTCTGACTGCACGTCCATCCCTTGTTTTATCAAGCGCAATCGGAACCGATAATCAAACTGTAACAACCGCATTAAGTGAGTCGATAAATAACATCGTTTATACCTGGGGAGGCATAGCCACTTCGGCTTCTATTACCTGGACAGGAACAACAGATGCAAATACACCGCCTGCCGGCATTACAGTAACCGCAGATCCTGTCGCAAAAACGGTTACTATTTCAGGTACTCCTACTGTAAATGGATCTTATGGTTACAGCCTGACATCGACTGATGGTGTTCTTACTACTAATCCTATAACAGGATCTATCAGTGTAGTGAGCACTCCCGTACCTCTCATTTCATTAACATCGGTTGCCGGCACGAATATCCAAAAAGTAACTGCCGGAAATTCTCTTACTGCTATTCAATATACCTGGGCCGGTTCTGCGACTACAGCCAATATCGTTTGGTCGGGAACAGCCAATGCAAATACTGCTCCGGATGGCATTGTTGTTACACCGGATTTAACCAATGAGCTTTTAACCATTACAGGTGTACCAACTACAACCGGTACATATAGCTGGAGCATATCTTCAACAGATGGGACGTTGATAAGCCCATCTCTGACCGGTACACTGACTGTTGTGCCACCTCCAACTTTGACTTTGACATCAGCTGTCGGAACAGATAATCAGACAGTGGCATTCTGTCAATCCATTACCGGTATTGTCTATACCTATGGTGGTTCGGCTACTTCGGCTACTGTCACCTGGAGCGGAACAGGTTCAGCTTCTTCTCCTGCCGGAGTAACTGTAACATCAAACACTACAGCTAAAACAGTCACTATTTCAGGAATGCCCTATGTAACCGGAAATTATAGTTATAGCATAACTGCTACTGACGGTACACTTGTTACTACTCCGGTGAAAGGTAAAATCACTACTTCTGAATCAGTTGCTGCTTTGCTTTCATTTCCCGGTGCGGTAGGTTATGGCTCTCATGCAACAGGGGGTCGTTATGGTTCGGTGTATCATGTGACCAATCTGAACGATAGTGGAACAGGTTCTTTCCGCGATGCAGTCAGCAGCTCAAACAGAATCATTGTGTTTGACGTGAGCGGTTATATTCATTTGCTGACAGCTGTGTCAGCCAAGAGCAACCTGACCATTGCGGGCCAAACTGCACCCGGTGAGGGAATAGGACTTTATGGAGGCGAGTTGTCGTTTGCGAATTCATCCAATGTTATTTGCCGTGATATTCGCATTGTTCCCGGTGGCCAGACATCAAGCACTACCGATGATGCTTTAAGCTTATACCTGGCACAAAATGTCATTATGGACCATTGTTCGATTGAGTTTGCTCCCTGGAACAACATTGATGGGGTGAGCGATAATTATACCGTATATCCGGTTACAGCCATTACCATTCAAAACTGCCTGGATGCAAATCCTATTGGACAACAGTTTGGGGCGCACTGTGAGTCAGTAATCAGCCAGTGGACTTTCTACCGGAATATCTTTGCCAATTCACATAACCGTAATCCGTTGGCCAAAATAAATGACACATTTATTAATAATGTTCATTACAACAATGAAGCAGGTTATACCACACATACCAGTACCAATTTTAATCACGACATCGTAAATAATTATTTTATTTACGGACCTGCTTCTATGGATGCAACCAGCAACCCCTGGTTTCAGATGGATGCCAATCAAAGTATCTATTATCCGGGTAATTTGTTAGACAACGACAAAGACGGTACGTTGAAT
>Ga0364887_10493_pt1 | contig 18686 bp, 14 predicted proteins | sample ExccelJu500001D4_4_FD_206924 | JGI IMG/M metagenome (GOLD analysis project Ga0364887, IMG submission 206924) | Enriched cells from Trout Bog Lake Hypolimnion, Wisconsin, USA - BchlTB.July23.5000.01.D4 | ecosystem: Environmental > Aquatic > Freshwater > Lake > Hypolimnion/Profundal zone | place...
CCTGGAAAAACAAAAATCAGGGTATATGGCTGACCGGTGTGCCTGAAAATAGCTGGATAAGCAGCATCGAATTATCTGCGTTTCAGAAAGGAAGGATCTATGTTACATTGGATAATCACATGTACGGGGACAATACTACATACCTGGTGGAAAGTGAGGATAATGGCAATACCTGGAAAAGGATCAATTCATCAGAATTTACTGGTTTTGCCCATATTATAAGGGAAGATCCGGTCAACAGCCAATTATTGTTTTTAGGAACCGAGATGGGATTTTTTATTTCATTGGATGGAGGTAAAAACTGGATGCGGAGTAAATATCAGAATATACCCTGGTATAGTTTGGTGAGGGATATTAAAATTCAGCCCCAAACAAATGATTTGATTATTGCAACCCATGGTCGCGGAATTTACATCATTGATAATCTTGCTCCATTACGTGAACTTATCAAGTCGGATATAACGAAGGATGTACTTTTTTACCCTATCCAACCTTTCAAATACGATTATGCAGCTCAATATCCAAGACCATCTTCCAATCTTGCAGGTTGGGTGGGAGAAGATAAATCCATTTTGCCCACTTTTTATTATTACCTGAAACAAAGGAGCAATGATGGCGTAAAAATTGAGATTTATGATACAACAGGAAAAATGATCAAGACGTTTAATGGAACAGGGGTGAAGGGATTGAATAAAGTACACTGGGAATTGAATATCAATCCACCTAGAGTTGCTTTGGGTGGTTTTATTGCTGGATCCTCCGTACAATATGCTTCAATCATCAGTCCGAAAGTAGTACCAGGTATGTATAAAGTGGTTGTTAAAACTGCAGGGCAATCATTTGAACAAGCATTGAAAATTGAAGCAAATCCGGAAAAGGGTTTTTCAAAAGAGGCCCTGGAAAGACTTTATTTACAGGGAATGCGGCTGTATCACCTCGAAGAGAATCTGGCAGATCTGACAGATACCCTTGATAAAACAATAAAAGCCTATACACTACAGGTTGCTAAAGACAGTTCACTAAACAACCCGCTTAAAAATTTAATTTCCATAAGGAAGGAGATCATAGAAACAAACAGGAAATCTATATTCTTCGATGAATTCAAATTCAGAAGAAGGGTTAGTGATCTGTATTTGCATGTGGTATTTTCAATACAACCGCTTTCAGCAGGTCAGGAAAAAGGGATAGACGTATTGGAAAAGGAATTTGAACATTTTAAAAAGTCTGTTTATCAACAAATTGCAATAAATTAAGCGATACCTGTAGATACGCTTACAAGTAAAGTAAGACCGTTTTTTATTTGGGTTGAAACATATGAATGGATTGGGCAACTAACTTCCACGCACCGTTTATCTTTTCAAGCATTCTGATTTCCTCGGACCAGCTTTTCTTTCCATCAGCGGAAGTGCTTATTTCGGTATGACTAACCCAGGCTTGGTTTCCGTGAATACTGAAATTGTAATTACTGTTTACAGAAGTTCCGCCCTTGCCCATAGAACCGGGAGCAGGGTGAAGCATTAATGCAGGATTTACATTAAAAAATGAACCATCTGTAGTAGATACCAGAATACAGCTATAAGGCCTGATCATCCAGCAGTCCGCATGACCTTGAATATCTCCTGATCTCCAGGTTGCTGATTCCTTTTCAAGTAACTTTTTAATCAATAGGGTATCATTCATTTCCTGTGAAAATGAATACACCGAAAAAAGAATAAAAATTACTGTTGATAGAAGATATTTCATAAGGTTCAATTAGCTTGAATGAGAAATGAAAATACATCTATTTTAAGAAATATAGCTGCATTGAAGTGAATCGTAAAAAATCGAAATGCGGTATAAAAATTTGAGTGCTTATTAATTCCATGTAATTTGGATAAAAATAAGGGTATGAAAAAAACCATTTCAGCAGTATTGATCATACTAATTTCTAGTATAAGCTGCCTTGCCCAGGGCTCCAAAATAGAACAAATGTACCTCTGGAAAAATGGAGCCCCCGGTTTTGAAAACCGTAAAGATGAACCTGAAGAAGCAAAGGATTGGTGGATTAAAAATATACATAACCCATCGTTGGTGGCTTTTTTTCCTCCTAAAGAAAAATCAAATGGAACTGCTGTAATAGTTTGCCCCGGAGGTGGACACAGGGCATTGGTTTATAATTCAGAAGGCAGGGATGCTGCATTGTTTTTGAATGCTCTGGGGATCACTGCATTTGTTTTAAAATATCGACTTTTTAGAGAAGAAAATAGTAAATATACATTGGAAAAAGAGGTTAAGATGGATATAAGCAGAGCTATGCGTCTTGTAAGAAGCAGGGCAACAAAATGGAATCTCGATACTGCTAAAATTGGGATCATGGGCTTTTCAGCAGGGGGCGAAGTGGTCGCCTTGGTTGCATATGATCCGGGTACTGGTGATAGTAAGAATACAGATACAATTGAACAGTTTCGCTCAAAACCTGATTTTCAAATACTGATCTATCCAGGTCCATTGGGCATACCAGCTGCAGTTGATGGAAATGCGCCACCTGCATTTTTACTCGCTGCAAATAATGATGATTGCTGTTCGGAACCGCTTCTAAAACTTGTTCAGGCATACAGAGCAGCAAAAGTTTCTGTTGAGCTACATTTATTTTCGAAGGATAAACATGGCTTTAACATGGGGTATAGATCATCTTTTGCTTCAATTAAGGGATGGCCACAACGATTAGCAGATTGGTTGACTGATAATGGATATATAAAACAATGATTCGAATGAATTTACAAGAGCCGAAGGTAATCAATGATGGAAAAGCAGGTATATAAATTGGAAACCCTTTTAATGGGAAATAAGTTTGAAATAAGTGTGGTTTCAGATTCGGAAGCGTGGGCAAATGAAAGAATTCAAGCAGCAGTCAATGAGATCAAAAGAATCGAGCAATTACTTACAACATTTAGGGAGGATAGTGAAACAAATCAAATCAACAAATATGCGGGTATTCAACCCGTTGAAGTAAGTGATGAAACTTTTAATCTTATAGAACGCTCGATCAGACTATCCGGTATAACCCAGGGTGCTTTTGATATCAGTTATGGTTCTATAGACAAAAGACTTTGGAATTTTGATACAAAGATGAAAGCATTGCCGGACCCGGAAACTGCCAAAAAAATGGTCAGGCTAATTAATTATAGAAATATTATGCTTGATAGAGATAAGCATACGGTTTTTTTAAAAGAAGAGGGAATGCGCATTGGATTTGGTGGTATTGGTAAAGGTTATGCAGCAGAAAAAGCTAAAGCTGTTATGATAAAGCTGGGCGTTGAAAGCGGGATTGTCAATGCTTCAGGTGATCTAACAGCATGGGGGCTGCAGCCCAATGGTGAGGAATGGACAATTGGAATCGCAGACCCAAACAGGTCAGGCCAGGTTTTTTCGTATATGAAAATAACCGGACTGGCGATTGCAACCTCAGGGAATTATGAGAAATATATAATGATTGGCAATAAAAAATATTCGCATACCATTAATCCAAGGACGGGTTTACCGGTAACTGGAATCAAAAGTGTTACCATAATAACCAAAAATGCAGAAATTGCTGATGCCATGGCTACTCCAGTAACGGTTATGGGTATAGAAGCTGGTTTAAATATGATCAATCAGATGAAAGATATTGAGGCAATTATCATTGATGATCATGACAAATTGTTTACTTCTGCCAATATCCGGATCCGGTATTAAGCTTGTTTTGGATCGTGTACTACCAATATTTCAAATAAGGACTATGAAAGGATATTCCCTTTTAATTTTTTTACTCATATCACTTCACACGGGAGCCCAAAATAAAAGGGACAGTTTGATGGGTATATTCAAAGAAATGGTTGGAAAGGTTTCAACTTATGATGAGGTTAGGGTTAAAGAGATTGAATCATTAAAATCAAGACTTTGGACTGTTCAAAAAAATGAAGGACGCAAAAAATTTGATATCTGTGATAGTCTGTTCGATCAATACAGAATGTATAATTATGATAGTGCTTTTTTTTATACAGTTAAGCTGAATCAATTAGCTGTGGAAATGAAAAGCGATTCCTTAGTTGCCAGGGCAAACCTGGATCTTGGATTTATCCTTCTCTCCTCAGGCATGTTCAAAGAGGCAATTGAAGTATTAAATAAGTTCCAGGTTCAAAAATTACCTAACAACTTAAAAGCAGGATATTATAGTCTTACGGGTAGGTACTATTATGATCTAACAGACTATAACGACAATAGTAATTATTCTAAAGAGTATAAAGCAAAAGCTGCAAAGTATATAGATTCTGCCCTCGTATTATATCCCGTAAAGAGTTTTGAGTACAATTATTTTAAGGGTCTAAAAAATCTGAAATCCGGAAATCCAGATAGTTCCGTTGTCGCATTTAGCAATATTTTACAGAATAGAAAAGATCTTTCGTTACACAATTTTGCTTTGACAACTTCTACTTTAAGTGGATTTTATATTCAGCAACATAATGATTCCAGGGCAATCGAACTTTTGATGGAAGCTGCAATTGCAGATATTCAATCGTCAACTAAAGAAACAACTGCTACGTTAAACCTTTCTGTATTATTATTCAGGGATGGAGATATTCAAAATGCTTTGCTCTGTATACGAAAAGCGAATGATGATGCACAATTCTACGGTTCGAGACAGAGAAAGATACAAATTGGCAACATACTCCCTGTAATCGAAGGCCAGGTGATTCATACCATTGAGGCTCAAAAGATGCGGTTATGGATCTATTCCATCAGTGTTTCAATATTGTTTTTGATTGTAATTGGGCTGATAGTCATAATAAATAAGCAACTATCCAAGTTAAGAAAGGCAAAGGATACCATTTCAAAAGCACATGAAAAAGAGAAGGAGATTAATCATTTATTACAGGAAGCAAACCTGATTAAAGACAATTTTAACCAGCAGTTAACGCTGGTAAACAATCAATTGAATGAATCGAACAAGATAAAAGAAGAGTATATTGGCTACTTTTTTCATATTGATTATCAGGTTCTGGATAAGTTTGAAAAATTTAAAACTGCCGTCGAAAAGAAATTACAGGAAAAAAAATTGGACGAGATCCGGTTTTTGATACAGCATACCAATATCGTACAGGAAAAAGAACAGTTGCTGGATAGTTTTGATCAGGTATTTATAAGGCTATTCCCTGATTTTGTAGACGAATTCAATAAATTATTTCTAAAGGAAGATCAGGTCCTGTTAAAAGAAAAGACAAGGCTTAATACTGAACTCAGGATTTTTGCATTAATGCGAATTGGGATTACTGATAATGAGAAGATCGCCGGAATTCTAAACTATTCTGTAAATACGATCTATACGTATAAAACTAAAATCAGAAACAGATCATTGATTCCTAATGAAACATTCGATCAGGTGTTGTTTAAAGCAACCAATATGGCTTTGCACTGATTCATATCATCTATATTCAGAATATGCCTTAAATTTATTGAAAATCAGTTAGTTAGCTCAAATATGATCCTTGTTTATTTAGTTATTTTCTATATAATCAGTATATTAATTGAAGTTCAAAAAAGCTTTACAGACATTTGAGTAGATTATCCCTTTCGTTTAAAGGGACAATTTATTTCAGTTCAACTTAAAAAATAGAAGATGAATCGTTTATTCTATCTGATTGCAGTACTCTTTTTATCATTATCCTGCCATAAATCTGTTTCGGGAAATACAGTTCCTGTTGTAATACCACCAGTAGTAAGTACAGATTCAGCACAATACAATACCCCTTTTAGCGGTGTCCCTGATACAAGAGATGTGACCATTTACCAGGTTAATATAAGGGCATTCAGTCAGACGGGAGATTTTGCCGGTGTTATTGCCCGATTGGATTCTATTCAGGCGCTTGGGGTAAACGTAATTTACCTGATGCCTATTTATCCGGTAGGTATTTTAAATTCAGTGAATTCACCTTATTGTGTACGGGATTACACATCTGTAAATAGTGAATTTGGCACATTAACAGACCTAAGGGCGTTGGTGGATGGTGCACATGCCCGTAATATGAGTGTAATGTTGGATTGGGTGGCCAATCATACTTCCTGGGATAATTCATGGATCACTACGCATAAAAACTGGTATTTGCAGGATGCAAATGGAAATATTCTTGCTCCTCCCGGTATGGGTTGGACAGACGTAGCACAGTTGAATTACACAAATGACAGTATGCGTTTGGCAATGATACATGCGATGAAGAATTGGGTATATACAGCCAATATTGATGGATTCCGTTGCGACTATGCAGATGGTCCTCCACTTGATTTCTGGTCACAAGCCATTGATACACTCCGAAATATTTCTACACATAAATTACTGATGCTTGCTGAATCAAGCGATAATGCAAAATATGGAACCGGATTCGATTATATATTCGGATTCAATTTTTATGGAAATCTTAAATCTGTATATGCATCCAATGCATCTGTTCTTACTATAGATAACTTGAATACAACTGATTATACAGGAGTACTAAACGATCAACAGCAGGTGGTACGATATCTTACCAACCATGATGTTGATGGATCAGATGGAACTCCAATTTCACTTTTTCGCGGTATCAATGGCTCACTGGCAGCATTTACGATCGTGTCTTACATGAAAGGTGTGCCATTTATCTATAATGGACAGGAAGTGGCAGATCCTACTCCAATCGTTTTTCCTTTTACGGGTTCCTCCAATAAAATTCCCTGGTCAAACAGTCCATCTACCGTCTTAAAATATAAACAGATCATCAGTTTTCGAAACAATAGTTCGGCCATCAGGCGTGGGCAGCTTACTTCATATGATAATAAAGATGTTTGTGCTTTCAGTAAGCAACTTGGTTCAGAAACAGCTGTTGTCATAACAAATATTAGAAATACAGGAATAGTCTATTCACTGCCTACTTCACTCCAGAATACAACCTGGAATGATAAGATCAATGGAGGAACCATTAATCTTACCACACAAATTACCCTGGCACCATATCAATATCTTGTATTGGATAATCAATAAGGATTCACATGGCCATACGCTTTGTTCGATCATTGTTTATGAATTTGAAAAAAATGAAACCATTTAACGCATTGCTGATTGTTGTATTGATTTTATTGACTGGCAGTATGTCTGGAAATGCACAGGAAACTGGTAAAGTTTCAATAACCATGCAACAGTTAAAACTTGTCTTTGATATAAATGCATCTGGAACCCCGGAATATGCCTTATTTTATAAGGATAAGCCTGTTATACTTACATCAAAACTTGGATTCAGGATCAATAAGACCATTGAAGCAAACCAAAATTTTAGACTGTTAAAAGTTGATTCTACAGAAATAGACCATTCATGGAAACCGGTATGGGGTGAAGTAAAAAATATCCGTAACCATTATCGGGAATTAACTGCACATATTCAGCAAACTACAGCCCCTTACCTGATGATGAATATTGTTTTCAGGGTGTTTGAAGATGGACTTGGATTCAGGTATGAATTTCCTTTACAGCAGACTATTAAATTTTTTGTGATCGATGAAGAGCAGACCGAATTTAAACTTACAGGCGATCACAAAGCTTTTTGGATACCTGCAGACTACGATGAAAATGAGTATAAGTATACTATCTCAAAACTCAGTGAGATAGATGCCTGGAAATACCCCATTCTTTCCAGTGGCAGTTTCGCAGAGAATATCCCTGACCGGGATGCTGTGCAGACGCCATTAATGTTAAAATCAGCGGAAGGAATTTATATGAATATACATGAAGCTGCGTTGGTCAATTATCCGGCGATGCAATTGCATATCAATAAAGCCAATTCTACGCTTTCCTCTAATCTGGTACCGGATGCCGTTGGCAATAAAGCCTATCTCCGTACACCAGCAAAGACACCCTGGAGAACGGTTATTATCAGTGATAAGGCAACAGATATCCTTGCTTCAAAGCTGATCCTCAATCTGAATGAGCCTTCCAAAATCAAAAACACAAACTGGATCAAACCCACCAAATTCATGGGTGTGTGGTGGGAAATGCAAACAGGACTCAGTTCCTGGAGTTATACTGATAATATTGATAGTCTTTCTGCTGATGGAAAGCTGGTCCCTCATGGACACCATGGTGCTAATACAGCTAATGTAAAAAAGTATATAGATTTTGCCGCAAAGAATGGAATTAAAGGATTGCTGGTGGAGGGGTGGAATCTTGGTTGGGAAGAATGGACGGGCAACTGGAAAGAAGAAAATTTTGATTTTGTAACCCCTTATCCTGATTTTGATGTGAAGGGAATTGAAAGATACGCAAAGCAAAAAGGGGTTCAGATGATCATGCACAATGAAACAGGTGCCAGTGCTACTAATTTTGACAGGTTACTGGACACTTCTTTTCGTTTCATGAAACAATTTGGATATACAGCTGTAAAAACGGGCTATGTTGGGAAGATCATACCAAATGGAGAACACCATGATGGTCAATGGATGGTAAGGCATTACGAAAGGGTGGCCAAAAAAGCAGCAGCCTATCATATCATGGTGGATATGCATGAACCCGTAAGGCCTTCAGGCTTGAGCCGAACCTATCCCAACTGGATGGCATGTGAAGCTGGGAGGGGTAATGAATGGAATGCATTTAGCGATGGGAGTTCACCTGATCATGAAACAATTTTGCCGTTTACCCGACTGATGGGTGGTCCAATGGACTACACGCCTGGTATTTTTAAATTGAGGAATTATGCAAAGGGTGCTCCTGAAAGACATATGCACACCACATTGGCTAAACAACTGGCATTGTATGTTACCATATATAGTCCTGTACAGATGGCTGCGGACTTACCGGAAAATTATGAAGCACATCTTGATGCCTTTCAATTTATAAAAGATGTACCTGTAGATTGGGATGATACCAAAGTATTAGAAGCCGAACCAGGTGAATTTATTACTATGGTAAGAAAGGAAAAAGGAAAAAATAGTTGGTTTCTGGGAGCCATAACCAATGAAAAAAGCAGAACCTCCAATATTAGTCTTGATTTTCTTGACCCGGGCAAAACCTATATAGCAACAATATATGCTGATGCAACTGATGCAGACTGGCAAACCAATCCGGAAGCCTATCAGATCAATCAATATAGGGTAGATGCTGCAACAAAACTACATTTGAAACTGGCCAATGGTGGAGGTACTGCGATAAGTATTACACCTGCCAGTGTGAGTTCTGCTAAATCCATACAAAAGTATTAATCATCCAGATCTTAAAAATACCCCATACTGCATGGCAATTTTGTAGTATTTTATACTACCGATGATAACTCACATATTGATTAGTTTTGTTTGATTCATACGATGGATTGTATTTTTTACAATCCATTTTTTGTAACTCAAGGTATTTGCAATTGATATAGAATTTTAAGTATAACAGTTAAAAGAACATGGCCTTTAGCAAACAAGTAAAATTCAAAATGATGAGATTGATTTGTATTGTTCTTACTTGTATAATAACAGGGTTTTTACAGGCTCAAATCCAAAATAGGGGCATTCGGCAAAGTCAGGATAAAAAAGCTCCTTTAAAATCCGGAATCGATTCTTCAAGGGCCACAGCTGAAAAGTTGGTAAAAGAAAGTTCAGCATTTATCTACAATAATCCGGATTCTGGATTAAGGATAGGTTTCAGGGCTTTGGAAATATATGATCGCATCCAAGATCTAAAAGGGAAAGTCAATGCTATGAATACAATAGCAAGGGCTTATTACGTAAAAGGATCTTATGATTCATCTCTTATATTTTCGGATCAGGTTTTAAAAATCAGTCAACTTCAAAAAGATACCATCAACATCGTTATTGCAATGAATAACATCGGGTTGGTGTATTTGGGTCATGATAAATACAAAGCAGCTGCCGATCAATTCAGCAAGACCATAGTTTTGGCTGCAGCAATTCGTAATAATTTGCAGGAAACAAGGGCTTTGTTTAATCTGGGCATCTGCAAAGACTATTTGGGTGAATATGAACTGGCCCTTGCCTATTTAAGAAAAACAATTGAAAAGGATCAATTTAATGAGGAGCATCATATTACATTAATGGCCTATGATAGACTTGGTAAAACCCAATTTCACAGAAAAGATTTTCAGGCAGCCATTGATAATTATCTAAAAGTTTTAAATAATAAAGGGCAGACTGATCAATGGGAATTGAGTTTTGCAAATACCGGAATCGCTGAATCCTATTTTGCAATTGGTAATTATCAGCTGGCCAATCAATATGCTTTAAAAGGGTATCAATATGCCCATTTGATCAATGCAAAATGGGAAGCTAAACAGGCATTGGATCTCTTATCAAAGACCAATGCGGTACTTAATAATTTTAAAGAAGCATATAAGTATAATTTGCTTGTTCAGATATATAAGGATAGTCTGAATGACCAAACCAGACAACAGGTACTTGACAGTTTCAAACTAGAACAGAAAGAAGCAGCAAATCTGGTTTTGGAAAAAGAGAATAAACTGAATGAACAAAAAATTAAATTCAGTACTATGTTGATCAGCATAATCAGTGGATTTGCGATCATTATAGTGATTAGCTTTATCTGGCTATTTTTCAATTATAAACAAAAGGAATCGCTTAATCAGCTTTTAATTAAGAAAAATGCAGATATCGATAGTTTAAATAAAATGAAAGACCAGCTCTTTTATGTGATCAGCCATGACCTAAGATCTCCAATGGCTTCATTACAGCAAAGCCTCGAATTAATCAATAAAAATATACTTTCAGAAGAAAAGAAGAACCAACTCCTTAATGTGTTACATCAGCAGGTCATTGTTTCGAGTAAGATGTTGAATGATTTGCTGGCATGGGCTACTGCCCAGCAGCATGGCTTAAAAGTAAACAGACAGGTGGTTAAGCCAGGGTTGATCATTCATGAAGTGGTTTGAGATGCATCAATAAATCCGGACAGTAAAAGTGTCTTAAATTTGATTTATAATGAGTTTCCCAAAAAAGAAGACACGAAGAAAATATGATACATCATTTAAAGATGATGTAATAAAAATGGCATTAGCCGGTCGCCCTATTTCAGAGATATCCAATTCACTTGGAGTAAGTGCATCATTAATACATCGGTGGTGTAAAACAATACCAGGAACCAAGAAGAAAAATGAGGGATCTACTTCCTCTCTGGATATAAACAGCCTGCAACAGATAGAGCAATTAAAGGCAGACCTGCGCCGTACAGAACAGGAGCGTGATATTTTAAAAAAAGCCTTGGGAATTTTCAGCCGCGGGATATGACAAAAGTGTATGCTTTTGTTAAATCCATAAGTAAAGAACACCCCATTCAGCAGATATGCAATGTTTTGCAAGTGAAACGTAGTTGTTACTATGAGTGGAATAAAAAAGAATCTCAAGCGCCCAATTCCCAAAAAAAGATGATGGAACATAAGGTAATTAGCATTTTTGCTGAAAATAAGCGCCGTTATGGTGTTAGAAGGATACAAGCGGAACTCAAGCATCAGAATTTGAAAGCGAGTCCTTATAAGATCCGTAAATACCTTAAAGACAATGGGCTCAAAGCAATACAGCCACGTTCATATGTCCCTAAAACGACCAATAGCAGGCATCCTTACCCAATTAGCCCCAACCATTTAAAGGAAATAGGTTTTCCTGAAACGATTAATAAAGTATGGGTAGGTGATATTACCTACATTCCGATGGTGGGAGGTAAATTCCGATACCTATCAGTTTGGATGGACCTGTATTCCAGAAAAATTGTGGGATGGGACCTTCAGGACCATATGCGAGAATCATTGGTTACTTCATCGCTGCAAAAGGCATTAGGAACCAGAAAGATACCTCAGGGATTAATGGTTCATTCTGACCGTGGCGGACAGTATGCAGGGAAAAAGTTCCGTGAAATACTTTGGGGAAAAAACATTACCCAAAGCATGAGTGATGCGGATAATCCTTATGACAATGCCAATATGGAATCATTTTTTGGAAGGTTTAAAACTGAACTGCTGGAAGGTGGAGCATTTGATAATGCTGAAGATTCCCATACAGAGATTTTTGAATTTATTGAAATGTACTACAACCCTAAAAGGTTACATTCTTCAATCGGGTATTTATCACCCAATAGTTTTGAAAAACAGTTAGAATTAGCAATAAATAAAAACTATGACCCACCAATTAAAGCAGCATGTTAAGAACATGAACAGATTTGGGGCAACTAATTTAAGCCCACCTCAAAGAAACAACTGTCAAAGAGTTAAAAAATGCGTCGAAGGCCGAAATTATTCCTGACAGGTTGCACCTCTGCAGAGCCTGTTTCCGCTTCATTTCAGCATAACGAATGTATATTGATTAATTTTAAAAATGAAATATTAAATACGTATACAACTCAATGAGGATAAGTAATACAGCGTATTTGTACAATCAATTTTGTAAAGAAAAAAAGAACCAAAAAAAGAAAGAAGAAAAGGAATGGGCTAACCGCCCATAATCTTTTAATAAGGTTTTTTGAGGCATAGCTTCAATGCATATTTAACTATTAGTATTATATTTGAATATTATTAACCTTAGTCACTTTTACTGTCTGGTTTTTTAAGCACACCTCAGTTAGTCTATTTGAAATTCAGGCTAAGCGAAAAGAAATTGAACTGGAAACGGATGTGGATGATGTACCATCAATTCTTGCAGATACGAATCAATTAAGAATTATCATACATAATCTGATCAGTAATGCCATAAAATTTTCACAGGCAGGAGGAAAAGTAAAAGTATCGGGAGGCATAAAAGGGGAAAGAGTGATCATTAATATAATTGATAATGGTGTTGGGATATCTGATGAAAAGCAAAAGCAGTTGTTCTATCATTTTGGGTCCAAAATGTCCACACCTGGTACGCAAAAGGAAAGTGGCACAGGAATAGGTTTAATGCTTGTAAAAGATTTTGCCGACCTCAACAATGCCGAATTGCAGGTAGAAAGTGAAATTGGTAAAGGAAGCATTTTTTCAATAACGCTGGACAAAGCTTGATCTTTTGCAGAAGGAATGAACTTATTTCTATTCTATGTATATCATGCCCTTTCATAAACCCATAAGAAAAGTCCTGTTTTGTCTGATTTTATGTGCATACAGCTATTCACTGTATTCACAGGGCATAATTACTAAATTACCTGTTTGGAATGCCGGCAAAGAGATAAACGTTAAATCCGATTGGCTGATAAGCAAGGTGAATACGAAGTCTGGAGTTTATCGATCTTCAGATCATTCAGAACTCATATTGTATAATGGATTACTGAAAAGAGTGTTCAGGTTAATTCCCAATCTGGTATGTACTGATTTCATCAATCTTACCAATAACCAGCAATTATTGCGGGCAATAGAACCAGAAGCCAAAATAGAAATCAATCATCATGAATATGCTATTGGCGGTTTATATGGTCAGAAGGAAAGGGCATATTTGCTTCCTGAATGGATAAATCGATTGAAAAGAAACGACAGCGATTTTCAGTATGTTTCTTATAAGGTTTCAGATCAGGTTCCAACAACATTCTGGAAGACAGATACCGCTTTAAAAAATTCAAAGACAGCAGCAGGCATTACTATTCGTTTTATTTTCCAGTCGGGTTTACCTGAGCTTAAAGGAATCACAATTACAGTCAATTATGCCCTCTATGATGGAATTCCATTAATGGTAAAATGGATCTCTGTTGCCAATCATTCAGGTGAAACAATAGTTGTTAATAAGGTAGTCAATGAAATGCTGGCACTGGTGGAAGAGGAAAGTGCTGTAGTAGGTACTCCGGACCAAATGAAAAAGCAACATGGTATATATGTTGAAACCAATTATGCATTCAATAATGCAATGCGTTATGACCTCAGTGACCAAACGACCCATTGGAAAACAGACAGCAATTATACTTCACAGGTTAACTATAATTACCAGACACCATGTGTCCTGGAAGTCTATCCCGAAAAGGTAACTGCCTTGGAACTGGAACCAGCTTCTACATTTACATCTGTACGAACTTATGAATTACTGATGGACAGTTATGACCGGGAGCGAAGGGGGTTGGCGATTCGGAAAATGTATAAAACTATTGCTCCATGGACACAGGAAAATCCCATCTTCATGCACCTGGTCAGTCATGAAGATAAAGAGGTCCTATCAGCTATCGATCAATGCGCTATAACTGGATATGAAGCGGTTATTATGAGTTTTGGCAGTCATTGCAATATGGAAGATACAAGTGTTGAAAATATTAGCCGCTGGAAGAAGCTGGCAGCTTATGCACATGCTAAAAAGATAAAAATAGGAGGATACTCACTGTTCAGTTCAAGAAAAATAAGTGATGAGGATGATGTAATTGATCCATTAACTGGTAAGCCGGATGCAGCAGCCTTTTTTGGGAATGCAGCTTGTATGGGCAGTCAATGGGGATTGGATTATATCCGTAAGATCGAATACTTTATCAGTCAAACAGCTTTTGATCTTTTTGAAAATGACGGTCCCTATCCAGGTGATGTATGTGCCTCTGTTACCCATCCTGGACACAAGAATTTATTTGATTCTCAATGGAAACAGATGGAATTGCAGAAAAGTCTCTATCACTGGTGTAATGATCATGGTGTTTATGTCAATGCTCCTGACTGGTATTTTCTGGATGGAACTAATAAAATTGGAATAGGTTATCGTGAAGTGAATTTCTCTCTGCCCCGTTCAGAACAAAAGATCCTAAACCGTCAAAATATCTATGATGGTCTTTGGGAGAAAACAGCTTCCATGAGCTGGGGATTTGTGCCTCTTACAAAGTACCAGGGTGGTGGTCCCGAAGCCGTACTTGAGCCACTTTCAGAGCATTTGAATGACTATAGCCAACTCATGTTTCAGTATTATGGAGCAGGGGTGCAGGCTTGTTATCGCGGACCCCGTTTATTTGATACAGAAGTCACCAAACAAAAAGTTAGGGATATCATAAGCTGGTATAAAAAATATCGTGCCATATTGAATTCAGATATCATTCATTTACGACGGCCCGATGGCAGGGATTGGGATGGTATACTGCATGTAAACCATGAATTAAAGACCAAGGGATTCCTGTTACTGTTTAATCCGTTGCATGAATCAATTACCAGAACGATACAGGTACCACTATATTATACGGGGTTGGATACTGTTGCCCATATAAGTGAACAGCAATCCCTTTCCAAAAATTATCAACTGAACCGCAATCATGAAGTTAGACTGAGTTTTACAATTCCTGCAGACAGTTATACCTGGTTTCTGATTGAATAAGCAAACACCTGAGTCGCCCTTCCCAGTTCAGGTTCGGCGATACACATGAATAAGATTTAGTTGTGCTGAATATTATATCTTAGCAAATCAGAATAAACCGATTGTTATGCAGCGAAAAAGTCTTTTTCCGATAGCCTATGTAGTAGCGATATTCTTCAGTATGTGTTCAAAAATGGCACCTGGTGGCTCAAATAAAGCTAGTAATTATGACAGTACCGGAATTTCAGTGCTAACCCAACATAACAATAATTACAGGACCGGATGGAATAACAATGAATATAAACTCAAAGTGAGCAATGTCAACAGTCAAACCTTTGGTAAATTATTTACATTGACTGTGGATGATCAGGTTTATTCACAGCCACTGGTCGTTGCGAATCTTTCCATTTCAGGTGGTATTCATAATACTGTATTTATTGCTACAGTTTCCAATTCGGTCTATGCTTTTGATGGCAGTAATGGTAGCTTATACTGGCATAAGAATTATACTGTTTCTGGTATGCGTCCTCCTAAAAATACTGATATGACTGGTGCCTGTGGTGGACAATATGAAGATTTTACCGGAAATATTGGAATAGTAGGTACACCCGTTATCGATTCTACAAAAGGGATCATGTATTTTGTTGCAAGAAGTACCAATGAATACCAGTATGTTCAATACCTGCATGCCATCAGCATTGTGAGTGGCAATGAAATTCCTGGGAGCCCTGTCGAGATTCAGGCCACTAATCCTGGAACGGGTGATGGAAGTGTCAATAATGTACTTACTTACGATCCACAGAAAAGTAACCAACGTGCGGCATTAACATTAAGTAATGGCATTGTTTATATAACCAATTCCTCTCATTGCGATTGGGGCCCTTATCATGGATGGATATTGGGTTATAATGCAACCACACTGAAACAACAGATCGTTTTCAATACGACTCCCAATGATGGAGATGGGGGAATCTGGCAAAGTGGCGGCGGAATGGCTGTAGATGATCAGGGAAACTTATATACGGGTACTGGTAATGGGGATGGTAATGTACCTCCTACTGATGGAAAAGATTTTGGCGAAAGTGCACTCAAGCTTACTCCTTCAGGAAATACATTGACTGTCAGCAGTTATTTCACCCCATTTAATTATCCGGCTCTTGATTACAATGATCTTGACTTTGGAAGCTTCGGATCATTCCTGATCCCCAATACCTCACTTTTTTTTACAGGAGGCAAAGATGGAAATCTCTATTTACTCAATAAGGATAATATGGGAGGATTCAACAGTGCGGGTAATAATGTTTATGATAATGTATTTATCAATAATTCCAATGCCCAGTATCATTGCCTGCCTTCCTACTATCACGGTACTTCAGTTGAATATATTTATATCTGGTCCGAAAATGACTATTTAAGGGCAATTCCCTTTGATAGAAGTTCTATGAAGTTAAATGCTGCAAATCAAGTATTGGGGGTTGCTAATGGACCTGCCGGTGGTAATGGTGCTAATATCAGTGTTTCCTCAAATGGTTCCATTGATAGCACTGCTATAATTTGGGCCACTTATGCCGACCAGTCATGCGATGCTGGTCATCAATCCTGTCCGGGTATTTTAAGGGCATTTAAGGCCAGTGATCCCTCTTACCTCATTTGGGATAGTAATACAAATCCAGCCAATAATCTGGGAACTTATGCAAAGTTCAATGCTCCCACAATTGCAAATGGATATGTGTATGTTCCCACTTTTTCAAATCAGGTTGTCGTATATGGATTAAAACAGTAGCGATTTTCAGTTGAAATATAATATGTGGAGTTAAACCGTTTTATTCCTGAATAGTGGCTCTGTGTTTTTGATAAATGAGGTGGAGGATCCTGATCTTTTGCTAGTCAACCGGTGTCCTATTTTCCATCAACACAATTTACTATTGATGTAACGACTAAACAGGATCTGAAGCTATGTATCCATAAATGCTTGCAATAAAAAAGAATGATCTATTGTTCTTCTTCCAGGAGCAAATGCATATCACTGATCACCCTTCTAATATGATTTGTATCTGTTGCATTATAAATACCTCTGATCCTGCTTTTGCTATCAATGAGTAACAATGATTCTGTATGAAGAAATGCTGTACTGTCTTTTAATAAGCCTGCTTTTCTTTCTGAGAAAAAGGACGTTCTGCCAAGTGTATAAATTTGATTTCTATTTCCGGTTAGTAAATGCCATTGATCTTGGTGAATGTGGTGAAGCTCGGCATATTCCTTTAACCGTTTTACAGAATCTACTTCAGGCATCACACTGAAAGAGATGATTCGAACATGCGGATTTCCGATAAAAGTTGTTTGCACCTGTTCCAGATTATGTTCCATTATAGGGCATATACCGGGACAACTTGTAAAAAAGAAATTTGCCACATAGATATGTCCTTCCAGACTGTCCCTTGTGATGGTATTTCCAGACTGGTCCAAAAGACTAAAGGTATCAATCCTGTGAATCTGGTTATAGGCACTATCCGACTGGTCAATCCAGCTTGCTGTAAAATCAGCCGAATTGTAAAAGGGAAGTGTCTCCTTTTTATGCATACAGGAAACAAAAAATAGTATAAGACATATCGCCATTCTGTAACGATTAATGATCGATGGGCATACATACTTTAACCTGGACAATACCATAGATTTTGTGATTTTTTATCGTATAATTGGAAAGCAGAATACCTGCTTCATTCCAAACTCTTTGAATGCCATCTTCATTTCCATAGAGGTAATTACTTTCCTGTTTGTGATGGCCATCCGGAAAATTGACTATTTGTTGTCCATTGAGGAGTCCCTCTTTATAATGAAAGCAATAACGCATATTTCCATTGGGCCACCATTGAATGAAATTGCCTTCCTGCTTGCCATTTTTAAAATGACGCAGCATCATTTTTTCCCCTGTATCAAACCATCCCTGTGCTTCCCCTTCAGCCTTTCCTTTTATTATTGGAAGCTGATACAGTATTTTACCATTCCTGTCAGATTCGACCCGATAGCCTGTAAATGGCTTTCCTTTATACAACCAGCTATCAGCCGACAATATAAGCTCGGGATCATAATTCTGTACTTTTAAGTCCATTACGACTTTTTCCCGTTTCCATTGTAAGGATACAAGCCCCAGGATGCATGCAATTAAAAGAAGCGCCCTTATCATGGTGTAACTAAGAATTGACCCATTAAACCCCCATCTTCATGATTGGGGAAATGACAATGATACATATAAGGGGAAGTACTATCAGCAAAATCACTGAATTTAGCCACTACCGATACTGTTTCTCCCAGATGCAGAAAGAAAGTGTCTTTCCAGCCGGATTCGTAGGCCTGAATAGCACCCGAACTTCTGGATACGATCTTGAATTGTATATCATGGATATGAATAGAATGGCCAAAAA
>Ga0364887_10496_pt1 | contig 18605 bp, 6 predicted proteins | sample ExccelJu500001D4_4_FD_206924 | JGI IMG/M metagenome (GOLD analysis project Ga0364887, IMG submission 206924) | Enriched cells from Trout Bog Lake Hypolimnion, Wisconsin, USA - BchlTB.July23.5000.01.D4 | ecosystem: Environmental > Aquatic > Freshwater > Lake > Hypolimnion/Profundal zone | place...
TTAGTATTTTTTACTAAAGGTTAAATGCTGATATTCAGATATATGCCCAAAAAAATATTGCATATATCCAATAAATTATTTTAATTTTAATTACTCAATTTTTCCTGTTCACGGTAATTTATGGCAAATGCAAAAACTGCTGTCATATGGTCACAGGGCTGCAATTTCCCCCGGTTTAAACTCAGAGGTTAATATTTTATTGTGTCTATTTTTTAACAAAAACGCCGGGGCTAATACGATGTCTGAAATCATTGGGTTTATTTTGCGTTATAACCTGCCTTGTCGGTTCCCACCGACGGGAAGGTAAAGGTACCGCCAATGATTTTTTTCTTTCTGTACCTTTTTTCCAAAGACGCCCTTCTGATAACTATTTGATCCCCAATACCTACAAAATTTACTCATCTTTTAGATAAAGCATCATGAGAAATTTCTTCACCCAACAGCCCGAGAAAGGAAAGCCCGATCAATTATGGCAAACTACCGCATTGCAACGCAGGATATTATTAGTTGCGACATTTCTTTTATTTGTTTTACCGTTTAAGTTATTTGCGCAGGTCCCTACATTGAGTTACAGCGGACCTCAAAACTATCCGGTGGGCAATACGATTACTAACCTGGATCCGGCAAGCACTCATGTTGACGTTATCGGCTATAATAGCAGCCCGGTTAGTTTAGGATCTGGGTTTAATAAACCTTACGACGTAACGGTAGACGGTGCGGGCAATGTATATGTAGCAGACACTTACAATAGTGTGGTTACGAAGCTCCCTTTTGGCGGCGGCAGTCCGGTGAACATAGGGTCCGGTTTATCTTTTCCAACCAGCGTGGCCGTCGACGCTTTAGGCAACGTATTTGTGGCTGAGCAAACCGGAGTATTTGAAATCCCAGCGGCTGGTGGCAGCCTTGTAACTATTGGCTCAGGGTTTAATAATCCGACCGGCGTAGCAGTAGATGGTGCTGGTAATGTTTATGTGGCTGACTTTAACAACAATGCGGTAAAAAAGGTTCCTGTGGGTGGGGCAACGGTTACATTAGGCTCCGGTTTTAATCATCCGGCGGGTGTAGCCTTAGATGCTGCAGGCAACGTGTTTGTTGCCGATGAGGGCAATAATGCGGTAAAAAAGATTCCGGTAGGCGGGGGGGCACCCGTTAGTTTAGGCATAGGCACAACCTTTAGCGGGCCAAACGGAGTAGCTGTGGATGCGGAAGGTGACGTGTATGTGGCTGATTACGGCAACAATGCAGTAAAAATGATACCTGCTGATGGCAGCATTCCCTTCAGCATAGGCTCCGGTTTCAATAACCCAAATGGTGTAGCAACAGACGGTGCGGGCAATGTATATGTGGCCGATTATGGAAACAATGCTGTTAAAGAGATAAAACCTGTTGGCGGTTACTTTATTGGCCCGTTCTTACCTGTGGGTTTGGCTATTAGCAATGATTCAGGTATTATAAGTGGTACGCCAACCGTGCTGAGCCCGGCAACAATTTACACTGTTACCGCTTATAACGCTGCTGGCAGTAAGGCTGCTACAGTGAGCATAGCTGTCAACGCTGATTCGCCACCGATCATCAGTTACAGCAGTCCGCATAGTTACACCCAGGGTGTAATTATGACGCCGCTGGTCCCTAACTCCAGTTTAATTGATGCCCCGGGCTATAGCGGAACAGCAGTAACGATAGGTACGGGGTTCAATAGTCCGCAGGGAGTGGCAGTAGACCTGGCAGGCAATGTATATGTAACCGATAAAGGCAATAATGCGGTGAAGAAGATCCCTGTTGGCGGCGGCAGCCCGGTTGCCATAGGCTCGGGATTCAATCAGCCATACGGCGTGGCGGTTGACGCTACGGGTAATGTTTACGTTAGCGATGACGGCAGTAATTCGGTAAAAGAGATCCTTGCAGCCGATGGCAGCACGGTTACCGTAGGTACTGGATTCAATGGCCCATACGGCGTAGCTGTGGATGTGCTGGGCAACGTGTACGCTGCCGATGGTACGGTATTAAGGGAAATCCCTGCAGGCGGCGGTACCCCGGTAATTATACAAACCGGCTTCGTTAACATAACAGGGGTAGCGGTTGATACCGACGGTGAGCCGCTGGTGGTCGATCAGGGCAACGGCACGGTTACGCTTTTCGATATTTTTGGCGAGCGGCTTATTTTATTTGGCCAAAATCCCTCTAACGCAAATGACAAATACACATTTAATGGCCCAACCGGTATTGCTATCGATGGCGCGGGCAATATATACATCGGCGATACAGGCGCTAATCAGGTAGAGTGGTTCGGTTACCCTGCAAAAGTTTTGGGCGCCGGCACTACCGGCTTTAGCGCCCCCAGCGGGGTGGCTGTAGATGGCGCCGGGAATATGTATTTTGCTGATCGCGGCAATAATGCAGTAAAAGAATTCAAACCGGTTGGCGGCGTTTTCATAAGCCCGTTCCCTTCTGCGGGAATGACTTTTGGCGGTACCAACGGCCTTTTCTGGGGAAAGCCGATTAGAGCAAGGGTGGCAACCAATTATACGGTTACCGCCTATAACAATTTCGGCAGTACGACGACAACGGTAAACATAACAGTTAACGGCGCACCGCTCCCAACCATTAGTTACACCAGTCCCCAAACATATACACAAGGTACCGCCATTACGGCGCTTGCACCAACAGGCGGCGGTGTAACTGCGCCCGGATATAGCAGTACCACGGCTGCAGCGGGCTCTGGTTTTAATTTTCCGAGCGGCGTAACTGCAGATGCAGCGGGAAATGTGTACGTGGCCGATTACGGCCATAATGCGGTGAAAATGATCCCCGCGAACAACAGCGCCCCGGTAACTATAGGCTCCGGCTTCTCTTCACCAGACGCTGTATCATTAGACGCTGCGGGAAATGTGTATGTGGGAAATTACAACAATGGCTCCCTGATGGAGATCTTAGCAGGCGGGGGCAGCACCGTTACCATCGCTTCAGGGTTTAGTGGGCCATATGGCATAGCAATAGACGCTGCCGGAAATATATATTTGGCAGATGGCAGTACCTTAAAAGAGATACCTGCAGCCGGCGGCAGCCCGGTAAACATAGGCTCAGGGTTCGTTAATGTACAGGGCGTCGCGGTAGATGGTGCAGGCAATATTTATATGGCAGATGCCGGTAACTCAACAGTAAAGATGATCCCTGCTGGCGGTGGCAGCCCGGTTACCCTGGGCTCAGGCTTTAACGCACCAAGAGGTATAGCTGTAGACGGCGCAGGCAATGTATATGTTGGAGACACCGGCAACAATGCGGTGAAGATGATCCCGGTAGGCGGCGGCAGCCCCATTACCATAGGCTTTGGCTTTAATGGCCCCACCGGCGTGGGAGTAGATGCTAAAGGGGATGTGTACGTGGCCGACCGGGCCAACAATCTGGTAAAAGTGGTTAAACCTACCGGGGGCTATTATATCAGCCCGTTTTTACCAGATGGCCTTAGTTTCTCAAACACCACCGGTATTATTAGCGGAACGCCGCTTGTGACAAGCCCGGCAACAACTTATACCGTTACCGGCTGGGATAGTTATAGTGACAGTAAATCGGCCTCGTTAAGTATCACCGTTAATGCTCCCCCTTCTCCTTCTATAAGTTACGCCAATCCTCCGGCCTATACTCAGAATATTGCGATAACAGCGCTGACCCCAACAAGCAGCGGTGTGACTTCGCCCGCCTATAGCAGCACAATTACAGCTGTAGGTTCTGGTTTCAATCTCCCAAGCGGTGTAGCAACAGATGCCGCAGGAAATATGTATGTGGCTGATTATGCGCACAATGCTGTAAAAAAGATCCCTGCGGGTGGCGGCACCCCGGTTGCAATAGGCTCCGGATTTTCTGAACCATATGGTATAACATTAGATGCTGCGGGCAATGTGTATGTAGGCGATTACGGCAGCGGATCGGTAAAGGAGATACTTGCAGCAGGTGGCGCCACAATTGCCCTCGGCGGCGGCTTTAGCGGCCCTTATGGCGTGGCGGTAGATGCTTTGGGAAACGTGTATGTAGCCGATGCCAGTACATTAAAGGAGATACCTGCAGCTGGCGGCACCCCGGTAGTTATAGGCCCGGCCTTCATAAATATATCGGGTGTAGCTGTAGATGGCGCAGGCAATGTTTATGTGGCCGATGCTGGCAACTCTACCGTAAAGAAACTCCCGGCAGGTGGCGGCGCGCCCGTTACTTTAGGCTCAGGGTTTAATGCTCCGCGGGGTGTAGCTGTAGATGGAGCGGGGAATGTGTATGTTGGCGACACAGGCAACAATGCGGTGAAAGAGATACCTGCAGCCGGTGGCAGCCCCGTTACAATAGGCTTTGGCTTTAATGGGCCGACTGCACTTGCATCAGATGCTGCCGGGGATTTGTATGTAGCCGACCGGGCGAACAACCTGCTGAAAGAAGTTAAACCGGTTGGAGGCTATTATATCAGCTCATTCCTGCCATCTGGCTTAAGTTTTTCAAACAATACGGGTATTATCAACGGAACGCCAACTGTGACAAGCCCGGCAACAATTTATACCGTTACTGCTTATAATAATTTTGGAGGAAGTAAGTCTGCGACGGTAACTATAACAGTAAATGCAGCCCCCGGGCCAACGTTAACTTACAGCAGCCCAAAAATCTATACCCAGGCTATGGCGATTACAGCACTGGGGCCAACAAGCAGCGGGGTTTTTCCTCCGGGTTATGGTAGCAGCGTTATAGCCGCAGGTTCGGGCTTTGGCTACCCAAGCGGCGTAGTAACTGATGCTGCAGGTAATGTGTATGTGGCCGACTACGGCCATAATTCGGTAAAAAAGATCCCTGCCGGCGGCGGGGCGCCAGTCGCTATAGGCTCCGGCTTTTCTGAGCCATACGGTTTGACTTTAGATGGTGCCGGCAATATATACGTGGGCGATTATGGTAGTGGTTCGGTGAAGGAGATCTTAGCAACAGGCGGTAGCACGATTACCCTGACCTCTGGATTCAGCGGCCCGTATGGTGTGGCTGTGGACGTTTTGGGAAATGTGTATGTAGCTGATGCCGGCACATTGAAAGAGATCCCTGCCGCAGGCGGAAGCGCGGTAATAGTAGGTCCGGCCTTTATTAACATATCGGGTGTAGCCATAGATGGTGCCGGCAACATATATGTAGCCGATGCCGGAAATTCTACCGTAAAAGAGCTCCCCGCAGGCGGCGGCGCGGCGGTTACTTTAGGCTCCGGGTTTAATGCCCCGCGGGGTATAGCGGTAGATGGGGCAGGCAACGTATATGTTGGCGATACTGGTAACAATGCGGTAAAGGAGATCCCCGTTGCAGGGGGCAGCCCCATTAGCCTGGGTTTTGGCTTTAATGGCCCGACAGCTGTGACGATAGATGCTGCCGGGAATTTATATGTGGCCGACCGGGGAAACAACCTGCTGAAAGAAGTTAAACCGGTTGGGGGTTATTACATTAGTCCATTCCTGCCCGCTGGTTTAAGTTTTTCTAATATTACAGGTATCATCAGCGGAACGCCAATGGTGACAAGCGCTGCTACAAATTATACTATTACCGCCTATAACAATTTCGGCTACAGTAAATCAGCTGTGCAGAGTATAACAGTTAATGCGGCTCCCAGCCCGACAATCAGTTATAGCGGCCCAAAGACCTATACCCAGGCTACGGCAATTACTCCGCTGGCACCAACAAGCAGTGGGGTTTCTGCTCAGGGTTATAACGTCAACCCGATTGCGACAGGCTCCGGGTTCAATAATCCGCAAACCTTAGCAGCAGATGCTGCGGGCAATGTGTATGTTGCTGATTACGGCCATAATTCGGTAAAAAAGATTCCAGCAGGCGGCGGCGCACCTGTCGCGATAGGCTCCGGCTTTTCTGAACCATACGGTTTAGCGTTAGATGCCGCGGGCAATATCTATGTGGGCGATTATGGCAGCAGTTCTGTAAAAGAGATATTGGCTGCGGGAGGAAGCACCATTACCTTAGCCTCCGGGTTTAACGGCCCGTATGGTGTCGCGGTCGATGCTTTTGGTAATGTATTCGTAGCCGATGCCAGCTCATTAAAGGAGATCCCTTCCGCCGGGGGGAGCGCGGTAATTGCAGGCCCGGCTTTCGTTAACATTTCGGCCGTAGCCATTGATGCTACCGGGAATGTCTTTGTGGCCGATGCTGGTAACTCGACTGTAAAGGAGCTTCCTGCAGGCGGCGGCGCGCCGGTTACTTTAGGCTCCGGGTTTAATGCGCCGCGGGGTATAGCCGTAGATGATGCAGGCAATGTTTATATTGGCGATACGGGCAATAATTTAGTAAAAGAACTACCGGCAGGTGGCGGAAGCGCTGTTACCTTAGGGTTCGGGTTCAACGGCCCCAGAGGTATAGCGATAGACGGAGCTGGTAATGTTTATGTGGCTGACAATGCTAATAACCTGGTAAAAGAAATCAAACCTATAGGCGGCTATTATATTGGCCCGGTCTTACCTGCCGGATTAACTTTTTCTAATACCACCGGTATTATAAACGGAACACCATTGATGGCAAGTCCGGCAACAAATTACACTATTACTGCTTATAACAATTTTGGCTATAGTAAATCGGCTACAGTGAATATAACTGTTAATGCTGCACCAATCCCAACCATTAGTTACAGTAGCCCCAGGACCTATATTAAAGGTATAACTATTTTAGCATTTGGGCCAACAAGCAGCGGGGTAGCAGCTCCCGGTTATAGCAACAACCCGACAGCATACGGATCGGGGTTCAATAATACCCAAAATGTAGCTGCCGATGCTGCCGGAAACGTTTATGTCGCTGATTACGGTCATAATTCGGTTAAACAGATTCCGGCCGGTGGCGGGACTCCGGTGTCAATAGGCTCAGGGTTCTCGGAACCATACGGTATAGCGTTAGATGCTGCGGGCAATGTTTATATAGGCGACTATGGAAGTAGCTCACTAAAAGAGATTATGGCAAGCAATGGCACCACTGTTACCCTGGCTACCGGGTTTAATGGCCCATTTGGGGTTGCGGTAGATCCTTCTGGAAACGTGTATGTTGCTGACGGTAATTCGTTAAAGAAAGTACCAGCAGGCGGCGGAAGCCCTACAATTACGGGCTCTGGTTTTATAAACATAGCCGGCGTGGCCAGTGATGCAGCGGGCAATATTTACGTGGCTGACCTGGGTAATTCAAACGTAACAAAAATCCCTGTTGGTGGGGGTGCTCAGGTTACTTTAGGATCAGGCTTTAATGCGCCAAAAGGCATTGCGGTTGATTATGCCGGCAATATATATATTGGCGATACCGGCAATAATGCAGTAAAGCAGATTCCAGCAGGCAGCAATACACCGTTCGTTTTGGGGTTCGGTTTCAATGCACCGAACGGTGTAGCAATTGACGGCGCCGGTAAGGTATATGTTGCTGATTATGGCAACAACCTGGTTAAACGGGTAAAACCTGTCGGCGGCTACTATGTAAATCGGGTGTTACCTCCTGGTTTAAGTTTATCCAATACCACTGGTGTGATTAGTGGCACACCGTCGGCAGTAAGTGCTGCGACAAACTATACTGTAACGGCTTACAACCCGATCGGCAGTGCCGCCGCAGTGGTGAATCTTAAAGTAATTCCCAATGCTACGCTTTCAAAGCTACTCATTAGCAGTGGAACGTTGACCCCTGCTTTTGCTTATGCAACAACAAGTTACACTGCTTCGGTAACTAATGCAACAACATCTATCACGGTAACCCCGACCGTAAGCGATCCATTGGCTACGGTAACTGTAAATGGCTCGGCTGTGACGTCAGGAACAGCGTCTGCAAACTTGCCGTTGGTTGTCGGTCCGAATATTATAACCATTATCGGGACTGCAACAGACGGAACAACAAAAGATACTTATACAATTACCGTAACAAGGGCAAAATCTACAAATGCGGACCTGGCAAATCTGACTATCAGTACCGGTACGCTAAGCCCTTCCTTTGCGACAGGGACTAATAGTTATACGGTTGCGGTGGGTAATGCTATAACATCGCTAACCGTAACTCCGACTACCAGTGATGCGACTGCCACGGTAAAAGTTGACGAAATTGCGGTAAGCTCAGGCACAGCATCAGGCAGCATTGCTTTGGCCGTTGGCCCCAATACTATCACTACGGTAGTAACAGCCCAGGACGGCATAACGACGAAAACCTATTCGATTATAGTAACAAGGGCAAAATCAACAAATGCAGCGCTTGCAAATCTTACTATCAGTGCCGGGACACTAAGCCCGGTTTTTGCAACGGGGACAAACAGCTATACCACATCGGTTGTAAATGCCATCTCATCAGTAACTGTAACCCCAACAACCAGCGACGCCACAGCTACAGTAACCGTAAATGGCGTAGCAGTAAGCTCGGGAACGGCATCTGGTAGCATCGCCCTGGTGGGAGGCCCAAACACTATCACTACAATTGTAACGGCACAGGATGGCATAACGACCAAAACCTATTCAATCATCGTAACAAGGGCAAAATCAACCAATGCGGCGCTTGCAAAACTTAGCATAAGTGCCGGTACATTAAGCCCAGCCTTTGCAACGGGGACAAGCAGTTATACGGCATCAGTCAGCAATGCCACCGCATCAGTAACCGTAACCCCAACCACCAGCGATGCCACAGCCTCAGTAACGGTAAACGGCACTGTAGTAAGTTCTGGAATGGCATCTGGCAGCATTGCACTGGCTGTCGGCCCCAATACCATCAATACCGTAGTGACAGCGCAGGATGGCGTCACAACTAAGACCTATTCTATAATTGTCACCCGTGCACCATCAAGCAATGCCTTGCTGAGTGGTATCAAGCTAACCCCTGCCTCAACGCTGGTGAATACCGGTACAGTGGGCAGCACCACAACCTACACCACATCGGTCAGCAATGCCACGATGTCGGTAACCGTAACGGCAACCACCATTGATCCAACCGCTACAATAAAAGTTAATGGCGTAGCGATAACCTCCGGAACGGCATCAGGCAGTATTGCTTTGGTGGCAGGCCCCAATACTATCAATATTGTAGTCACCGCCCAGGATGGGATAACCACAAGGACATATTCGATCATCGTAACCAGGGCGCCGTCAACAAATGCCGTGCTGGCAAATCTTAGTATCAGCAGCGGCACATTAAGCCCAGCCTTTGCAACGGGGACAAACAGTTATACGGCATCGGTTGTATATGCCATCTCAGCCTTAACAGTAACGCCAACTACCGGTGACGCCACTGCTACAGTAACTGTCAACGGTGTAGCAGTGACCTCTGGAACAACATCAGGCAGCATCGCTTTAGCTGTGGGCGCTAATACCATCACCACTGTTGTAACAGCACAGGATGGAATAACAACGGATACCTATACGATAAAGTTGACCCGTGGAATGCCATCCACCAATGCTTTGCTGAGCGGTATTAAACTAACGCCTGCTTCAACGCTGGTTAATACGGGTACAGTGGGCAGCACCACAACTTATACCACATCGGTTAGCAACGCCGTTGCATCAGTAACCGTAACGCCAACCACAATTGATCCAAACGCAACAGTAAAAGTAAACGGCGTAGCGGTAACCTCCGGAACTGCATCAGAGAGTATTGCTTTGGTGGGAGGCCCTAATACCATCAATACGGTAGTAACTGCTCAGGATGGTATAACGACCAGAACCTATTCAATCATCATAACAAGGGCAAAATCAACAAATGCCGTGCTGGCAAATCTTAGTATCAGCAGCGGCACATTAAGCCCGGTTTTTGCAACGGGGACAAACAGCTATACGGCATCGGTTGTATATGCCATCTCAGCCTTAACAGTAACGCCAACTACCGGTGACGCCACTGCTACAGTAACTGTCAACGGTGTAGCAGTGACCTCTGGAACAACATCAGGCAGCATCGCTTTAGCTGTGGGCGCTAATACCATCACCACTGTTGTAACAGCACAGGATGGAATAACAACGGATACCTATACGATAAAGTTGACCCGTGGAATGCCATCCACCAATGCTTTGCTGAGCGGTATTAAACTAACGCCTGCTTCAACGCTGGTTAATACGGGTACAGTGGGCAGCACCACAACTTATACCACATCGGTTAGCAACGCCGTTGCATCAGTAACCGTAACGCCAACCACAATTGATCCAAACGCAACAGTAAAAGTAAACGGCGTAGCGGTAACCTCCGGAACTGCATCGGGCAGTGTTGCTTTGGTTGCAGGATCCAATAACATCACTACTGTTGTAACCGCCCAGGATGGGGTCACCACCAAAACGTATATTATAACGGTGACCCGAGCGCCATCCACCAATGCCTTGTTGAGCGGTATAAAACTAACACCTGCTTCAACACTAACTAATACAGGTACAGTAGGCAGCACCACAACCTACACCACATCAGTAAGCAACGCGACTGCATCGGTAACCGTTACACCAACCACCAGTGACCCCACAGCCACTGTAACAGTAAACGGGGCAGCGGTAACCTCAGGAACGGCATCAGGCAGTATTGCATTGGCTACAGGTTCCAATACCATCAATACAGTAGTCACCGCACAGGATGGCATAACAACCAGAACATATTCGATTATTGTAACAAGAGCTATTGGGCCAATAAGCAATCCTAACGAATCGATATCTGTTATACAACCGGGCGAAAAAACCGGCATTGAAAACGATGGCATAGCAATACATCAGGCTGTATCGCCAAACGGTGATGGTATTAATGACTTTTTAGTGATTGACGGAATAGGTGCTTTCCCTGAAAATAAATTAACTATAATTAATCGCAACGGGGCGTTGGTATTTGAAACGAGGGGCTACGACAATACTTCAAAGGTATTTGACGGACACTCAAGCATTAACGGTGCAATGCAATTGCCGGGCACTTATTTCTATGCGCTGGATTACATTGTGAACGGGACACCGAAACACAAAACAGGGTTTATAATACTTAAATACTGATTTACAACAAATAACGGGATTGGATTTGCTGACTTTTGAAAGTTGAGAAATCTAATCCCGTTTTTAAATTTTACCTGCCATTTGTTATGCCTGTTATTTAGGGCTTGCTGCTTTTAAATAAGTGAAGCCATGAAAAGGATTATGGTAAAAAAATAGGGGAGACCCGAACCTTGCGATTTATTGTTTCCGCTGCGCCTTTTCCCAAATTGCGCTTTGCTTTGTTGTAAAATAGCGGATAATACCCATTAAAACTGCGTAGTTCATTACACAAAAATAGTAGGGGATAAACAACACTTTGATGCGGATATGCCTTTTTTCCATAATGAAGCCAAGCAGCGCAAGCAGGTAGAATAGAATTTGCGCCAGGAAGAATAACCGGTAAAAAGTTTCCGCTGGGTTGGTCGCCAATACTGCATTTAAAACAAATACAAAGATCAAGAGGAAAGGAGTAACCGTCCATCTTAACACCCGGTGACTGATATATTGAAAAGATAGTATCGGATAGCGAAATGGGTTAAATAAACTTTTTAACCGTAAAATAGATTGAATACCGCCTGCGGCTATCCTTATCTTTCTTTTTAGCTCTTCTGATACATTTTCCGAAGCTCTTTCGCTGGCAAAGGCTTCAGGCTCGTAAATTATGCGGTACCCGTTTTTTGCAATAAGCATTGAAATCATAAAATCGTCCAGCACGGTATCAGCCGGCACATCCTGGTAAAGGGATCGCCGTACGCTGAATAACTCACCCGCAGCGCCTACCACAGAGTAAAGCTCCGAATCCCATTTTTTTAACGTGGACTCGTATTTCCAATAAAAACCTTCGCCGGCAGCGCTGGCGTCGGCATTTTCATCTATCTGCACCCGTTTTTCACCAGCTACGGCGCCAACAGTGCCATCGGCATAATGCCTGCAAATGCGAATGATCGCTTCGGGGTTTAAAAATGTGTTGGCATCGGTAAATACTACAATTTCCGTGTCAACATATTCCATGGCACGGTGTACTGCGGCTATTTTTCCCGCTCTTTCAGGTCGGTGCAATAATTTAATCTGCGGGTATTGGCCGATTATTTCGGGTGTTTTATCGTTTGATCCGTCGGTGACAAACAAAAATTTTAATTTTCCGGCCGGGTATTTTAATTGCAGGGTGTTAATGATTTTTTCTTCAATAAGCAACTCCTCATTGTATGCAGCAACAACCAAAGTACAGGTTGGCAACAGGTCATAAAGCGGGGAAAGGATTGCGGGTTTACCTTTAACATGTCCTTTTATTTTTATGATTAAGTAAAGGAAAATGCCATAGCCCATAAATGTGTAAAAAACAATAAACAGGCTCAACCAGAAAATAATTTTCATATAATTGTTTTAATAGGGTATCCTAAATCAGTACTGTTTTTTGTATGTACGATATTCCACCATATTGCTTTGAATAGCATCGGTATAAAATTATAGTTTTTGGTTTTGACGTAACCAATTACGTTGCGCGGTGCCACCAACAAATTAAAATAAATAAAAAAGATAATTTTATTAAAAAAAGGCGCATTACGGCGTATAAATAATATCCGGTTACGGTTCATGAAATACTCTTTCAGCTTGCTTTTTTTTCCTACTGAAACTGATTCTTTGTGGTAAATAAGGGCATCGGTACAAACCCAAGCCTGGTAACCAGCCCTTTTAATATGTTCGGCCCAATCGACTTCCTCATAATATAAAAAGAAGTTTTCATTCATTAAGCCGGCTTTTTCAATCGCTTCTTTCCTTACCATCATTGCTGCACCATGACAATAAGCGGTTGGTGCTGTAATATGATCATATTGTGCCGTATCTTTTTCGCGTAAACCTATGCAACAGTTTCTGCATGTATAATAGTTCATTTGGGTGTAACCGGCATACTGAATGATTTCCTTGTCACTGTAGTACTTAATTTTAGGCGAGATCATCCCGATGGCAGGATTTGCATCCATTACCTCCACCAGTTTTTCTACAAGACCAGCGGTAAATTCGGTGTCATTGTTAACAAAGAACAAGTAGTCTCCGGTTGCAGCTTTAATACCCAGGTTATTCCCACCGGCAAAACCCAGGTTCTTTTCGGAGCGGATAAATTTTACCAAAGGATATTTTGATTGCCAGGTTGTTTGAATATCAGCCCTGCTGCCATTATCAATAATTATTATCTCAATTGAAATACCGGTTACCTGAATTGATTGCAATAATTCTTCCGTAACCTTCGGCTGATTGAAATTTACGGTGATAATTGAAACTTTTTTCATTATTTGAATTCAGATACCCGGTCGAGGCAATGTTGTAAAACTATAGCGAACTGCTCGTCATTTGGCGGTGCAAAGATGGTGTTATGTTCGCCTGGTATATCATGAACATTCACCCCTTTTAAGGCAAATTCTCGCCAGCCCAGGTAATCGAAATCAGCCATATAAAAGGTTCTTTTTTGAGCTCTGAACAAGTCGACGGTTATGTCCAACGGTTTTTGGTAATAATTGCGTTTTGCTTTTGCGCTTGCTTCGTCAATTTCATTATCGTAGGCAAAAAAGCCTTCATGCTTTTCTTCTTTTCTTTTAAATAATTTCCAGAAAAGTTTGATTATCCGGCGTTTAATAATTAAAGTCTTATACTCAAGCGTTCGTTTTGGGTCCTCGTAAAATAATACAAAACTATAAAGCAGCTTCATTGTAAAAAGCCTAACCCTGCCAAATGTTCTTTTCAAAAACGGATCATACATATCAGTTTGCTTGGCATAGGTATCAAAAACTGCCAGCATTTTTACTTCCTTACCCATTGCAATCAGTTGCCGGGCCATTTCATAGGCAATTGTACCACCAAGCGAGTAGCCGGCAAGGGCATAGGGACCTGCTGGGTTTTGGGCAATGATCTCAGAAATATAGTTAGCTGCAATTTCTTCCATCACATCTAAGGGTTCATCAATACCATTAAGTCCTTTTGCCTGAAGTCCGTAAACGGGCTGTTCTTCGTCCATATTCATGGCGAGCGCGTTAAATAGTAAAACGTTCAGCCCTGCGCCGTGTACAATATATAAAGGCATTTTTGACCCATGGGGCTTTATGGGTACCAGCGATTCCCATGAGATTGATTTGGCGTCTACATTTAACCGCAGCGCCAGCTTTTCTATGGTTGAATGTTCAAAAAGCGTTGCAAGCGGAAGCCGTTTGCCGGTAAGCTGTTCAATTCTCGCCATAATTTGTACGGCAACAAGCGAACGGCCGCCCAGTGTGAAAAAGTTATCGAAGATGCTTATTTTATACAGCCCCATCAGTTCTTCCCAAATCTCAGCTATTTGTTTTTCAATATCGGTGCGTGGGGCAACGTATTCACTGCTGCGATTAACGCGACTGTAATCTGGTTTTGGTAATGATTTACGGTCGGTTTTTCCATTTGGAGTAATAGGGATGGCCGTCATCTGAACAAAGTCGTCCGGCACCATATATTCCGGTAAAACAGCCATTAGGGCCTGTTGCCATGTAAATGTTTGCGTTTTCAGGTCGCTGGATTCGGCATCAGACGATAAAACTATATAGGCAACCAATCGCGGATCACCGGGATTATCTTCACGGGCTATTACCACAGCTTCTTTAATATCGGGCTGGTTTACCAGGGCGTGTTCAATTTCCTCCAGTTCAATCCGGTAACCCCTTACTTTTACCTGGTGATCGATGCGACCAAGGCATTGTATTTCTCCGTTTTCTTTGAATTTTCCAAGATCACCGGTACGGTACATCTTTTCACCCGGGTTTTCTGAAAAAATATTGTCAATAAACTTTTCAGCGGTTAATTCGGGCCGGTTTAAATAGCCTTTTGCAACCCCGTCGCCGGCAATGAAAATTTCCCCTACCGAACCATCTGTAAGGTTGTTGAAATATTCATCAAGGATATACACTTGTGTATTGGCAATAGGCCGACCAATGGTAATATCGTCATCACTTGTAATCAATTTTAAGGTAGACCAAATGGTGGTTTCTGTTGGGCCATACATATTCCACAAAGCGCTGCTTCGTACAGTAAGTTTGCTTACCAGGTCCTTTGGTAAGGCTTCGCCTCCGCATAATATCTTAATAGGGAGATGATTTTTCCAGCCAGCTTCAAGCATCATTCGCCAAGTGTAGGGCGTCGCCTGCATGAACGTTATTTTTTCATCTTTAACAAGATCAAGCAATAAACGACCGTCTTTTGAAGTGTCAGAATTTGATAATATAAGCTTTGCGCCACAAATTAACGGAAGGTATAATTCGAGCCCGGCAATGTCAAATGAGATCGTGGTTACCGCCAGTATTTTATCCTCTGAATTCATTCCCGGCTCTTTTTGCATGCTCATCAAAAAATTAACCAGGTTATAATGCCTTATTTGCACCCCTTTAGGTTTGCCAGTAGAGCCGGAAGTGTAAAGCACATAGGCAAGGTCGGCGCTGTTGATATTTACTTTTGGCTCTCCGATGGGATAATTTACGAGTTTCTCTAATGCATCTTCAATTAAGAGCTCCGTAGCAGCTGACTTGAAATGGTTTTTGTATTTTTTAGAGGTTAGTAAAATTTTGGCCGACGAATCTTCCAGCATAAATTCTACCCGGTCTTTAGGATATTCCGGATCAAGCGGGACATAAGCTGCCCCTGATTTTAAGATTGCTAACAGGGATATGATCATTTCGGGGGAACGGTCAAGCGCCATCGCTACAATATCACCTGTTTTTATATTGTTTTCAATAAGTAAGTTGGCCAGTTGATTTGAACGCTCAAATAATTCTCTGTAGGTCAACCTGCGATCATGAAATTTGATTGCTGTTTTATCAGGATATTGTTGAGCACATTTGTTTAAAAAAAACGGCAATGGTTTTTCCCTGGGATATTCGACAGAAGTATCATTCCAATTATTTTTATTTAAGGCGTAAACAGCGTCACTCATACTTTATCTTCTTTCTGAATCTTTTCAATTTTACAACACACAGCGTATATAAACGCACCAGTTTACCCTCTTAGGTAAGCGGAATATTACATTTATACGGGTTGTTCAGCGTTATGGCTATGCGGAGTATGAATAAATTTTTTATTTGCTCCTTTTAACTTAAATAATAGCAAAACCATGGTGAAAAATATCAAGGGTATTTTTAAAACTGCGCTAAAAAGTTTATCATTTACATATTTTGAAGGTACTGCAATAGCAATAGCGATATAACAGCATGCAGTAGCTGTAAGCCACAATTGCCATGATGGCCCGATACCAGGCGTCAAAATAGAAATTAATAACATAAACGGCATTAAACCAAGCATTAAAATGCGGGGCAAAATTGCAGTTTGGTATATTTCGTTAAAATAATCAAAATTGCCATGCTTAAACAGTTCGGTAAACCCTGTGCTGCCGTAAACTTTAAATAAATTAAATTGAGCCGATAACCATCTTTTCCTTTGTTTTTTGAACACTTCGGGGTTGCTGACCTTTTCATCGTAAATCAATGCGTCTTCGGCATAGGCCACACTGATTTTATTTCGTGTGAGTATTAAACCCATTTCTTTGTCAAAACCACCAACAGCATTTATTTGCAGCATAACCTCGCAGAATAATTTATATTCCAGTGCCATCCCAGAGCCTATTATAGCTGCAGATAGGTTAAAAACTCTTGGGGCTTTCCTGAATATGTGATTGTTGATCTCTTCACTTATCGCATCTAAAATTGCAATTGGCGTATTGGTGTTTTTCGCAAGCCTATGCCCCTGCACCACTTTGCTACCAGCTTGCAAATAATTATTTATCTGATAAAGAAAGTCAGGTGCGGCAATGTTATCAATATCGAAAACAATCGCTGCGTCAAAATTATCTGTTGTATTTTCAATTGCTTTATGTAAAGCTTTTGATTTTGTGCTATTTTCAAAAAACACTTCCACTACCTGGATCGGCATTTTTCTCAATTTCGCTAATGTTTCGGGCCTCAGGGAATCAGCAATTACACAAATATGAAGCAAGTCCTTAGGATAATCAAGTTGAATTGCGTTGGCGGCTGAGTTTAGAATTATTTCATCCTCTTTATATGAGCATATATAAACAACAAATTTTGATAAGGAATTACTTACCGGCGCTTTTTTAACTTTAATTAGTTTACCTGCAACAGAAAATATAAATAAGTATAAACAGTATATACCGAGATATACAAAAAGTATGCTTGTTAATATTGCCGTGAGAATTTTAATGATCTCCATATATGAAAACTTGTACGTAAATAATAAAAAAATGATAGGGGTATACTTAATATTTTTTCTAAACTATCACTTTGAATTTTTTTTATCCAAATTTACCCTTAACAGTTCTTTTATTTCAATTATTCTGTGGTCCCAGGTGTTATCAGCTGCGACAGTCAGTCTGTTTTTTTGCAGGGCATTTGTATCTTTCAACGAACTATTGATGGCTTCTGAAAACTCTTCCGCATTACTGCAATATGAAACTGTATCAAATGTAAAGTCTTTAAGGTCAGAATTAAAATCAGTTGAAACAACTGGCCTGCCCGAACCCAGGTATTCAAAAAGTTTCAGCGGGAAAATGTGATTGCTTACCTCATCTTTTTTAAATGGAATTATAGCAACATCAAAACCTTTTAACACTGATGGCATCATCTCGTAAGGCACCGCGCCTTTAAGATAAAAGTTTGGGGCGGCATAATCGTCCTCGTTTACATAATAAGCGTCAACCGGTCCGATAAATACAAAGCTTTTATCCGGATTTGCGCCAATGAGTTTTCTAACCAGATCATAATCTATACGGCGTTCAATAGCACCAAAATAGCCGATTACCGGTTTTTTTATGCCTGTTAGTATATCGGCGACAGGCAGGTCGGGATCAAGTGCCTTAAGACTATGGCTGATGTTAGCTGCATTGGGTATAAAGTACGAATTTTTATTTATGAGCGCTTTGTTATTGCATAGTTCTTTGCTTGTCGAAATAACCATATCAACGCTTTTAACCAGTATGTCTTCCGATATTAATCCGTGTTTAGTTTGGTATGGTTCAATTATCGGGTCAACACAATGGTATACCGTTAATGCAGGTTTAAACAGTTTGTGCAAGGTTGGGAAGGCGAAGTTGTACGAATTGATATAAATGTAATCGGTGATATTAAACCGTTTTATAACCTTTTTTATACGTGAACCAACTATCAGTTCGTTGATTTTTAATGCCAGCCGGTATAGTTTTCCCTCTGGCAATACATTTATTGATTGTACAGGTGGTGTAATTATGATTTTTAAATTAGGTATATCTGTTTCAATAATACAATCCTTTGAAGAAAAGAAATGTGGCTTGCGGGTGAGAAAGCCTGGGGTATTCCTGAATTGAAAATAATCCCGCCAGGTGTATGGCCTGTCCACATAATAAACATAATTATCAATTGCAAGGTGTTTTGCCATGATGTAATTTGTAGATTCAAGGCGACCGTCAAATTGCATCTGTGAAAAAATAATAATGTTTTGTCCTTTAAGACTCATTCTAAATTTTAGGGGGTTATATTTTGATAATCAGATCTTTAAAAGTGTATTGCTACACTTTTGCATTTTCTGTTTTTTGTCTAAGCTTGTTTGGTAAATCTATCAATGCCAATTTGGTTTCAAGAATCCCCAATT
>Ga0364887_10503_pt1 | contig 18361 bp, 4 predicted proteins | sample ExccelJu500001D4_4_FD_206924 | JGI IMG/M metagenome (GOLD analysis project Ga0364887, IMG submission 206924) | Enriched cells from Trout Bog Lake Hypolimnion, Wisconsin, USA - BchlTB.July23.5000.01.D4 | ecosystem: Environmental > Aquatic > Freshwater > Lake > Hypolimnion/Profundal zone | place...
CAATTCTAATTATGACCCTACCACAAAAGAACAGTTGTTTATTTTTGGATTTGATTATACACCATTCGCCAATCTCCATATCATACCTAATATTTATGTAAACACATATCGGTGTACCTTACCGTCAGCGTATGACAATTCTGACCTATGGTCAAAAATCAGCGGGGTAAAAGGTACTGATGCAGCTTACCGTCTTACAATCTATTATATTTTTGGGAAAAAAGACCCTGTAAGTTATTGATAGAACAGGCTTACCTGACTACTGTAAACTTGTTGAGTATATTTTTACCCTCATACTGCATTCCAATAATATATTCACCACCTTCCAGGTTGTCCAAAGGAATAATATAATCAATGGGATTCCCTGAAATTGATAGGTTCATTACCAACTGGCCGGCCATATTAAATACATTCAGCTTCATTACTGTTTGTAGTAAATATCTGGTTGAAATATGGAGTACATCTTTTGCAGGATCAGGAAAGATAATAAACTCTGGTTCATTCTCGTTTAATTGATTAACTGATGTATGGTTGGTAGCCACAGGACCGAAGCGGGCCAGAAATACATCATCTCCTGAAACTGCCGCAGTAAAAACCGTATCAAATGCCCCCGCAGAGGTGATACCTGAAGCACTTTTTGATGAGCCGGTAATATATACGTAGCCAGTCTTGTCGCAAACCACTCCGAAAGCTTCATCATAATCAAGGCCACCATAATAGCTCCCCCATTCCAATGATCCGGAAGGAGTGAATTCAGCAATAAACGCATCCTGTTCGCCAGCATAATCAGTCTGGTAGGCTCCGGTTGTTGCAATGCTGGTTACACTTGTTGTAGAGCCAGTAATATATATATTGCCAGCAGTATCCAGCGCCAGAGCATTACTGCCATCTCCGGCGTTACCATAATAGGTGCCCCATAGAATAGCGCCTGCACTGTTGAATTTTGTAAGATATGCATTAGCGGTACCTGATAAGGTACTTTTAAAGGAACCTGGAGTAGCAATATGGCCTGTACAATAAGTACTGCCTGTTACCAATACATTTCCTGTTTTGTCGCATGTTACCCCTTCCAGTATATTAGAGCCGCCGGAGCCGAAATAAGTGCCCCACTTCCGGATTCCCTGACTGCTGAACTTAACTATAAAACCTGCATCATCTGAAATACTGTCTAATGAATCCAGAAAAGCTCCGGGTGTGGCTATACCAACATCACTGCCTGTTGTGCCTGCCATATATATATATCCTGAGTCATCGCTGCATATGCCCCGGGGTTCCACATCATCATCTCCTCCATAGTAGGTAGCCCATATTATAGCGCCGCTGTCATTGAATTTTGCAATAAACCCACTGGTATTTACTGTATCTCCCGAAGTGGTTTCAAAAGCGCCTGGCGTAGCAATGCTGTCTACACTATGTGTGCGGCCGGTAATATAAATATGACCAGAAACATCAACGCACATGCCAGTGGTATAATCAACATCACTGCCACCATAATACGTACCCCATACCAGGTCACCGGCGCTGCTGAACTTTGCAAGAAATGCATCTCCCCCGCCTGCATAACTGCTCTGGTAGCTGCCTGCAGTAGCTATTCCGCTGGTACTTGAAGTAAGGCCGCTTAAATAAATATTGCCATTGCCGTCATAGACTAACCCGTAGGCCTCATCACTACCCTCCCCGCCATAATACGTAGCCCAATGTATATGGCCTGTACTATCGAATTTTGCCAGAAACACATCATCCTTGCCACCAAACAATGTGGAGTATGCACCTGCTGTGGCTATGCCTGAAGTACTGGTAGTATAACCTGCTATATATACACAACCCGAATCTCCATTTGCGATGCAAGTCACATGTTGGTCTGATGGCCCTGCAAAATACGTGCCCCAGTCCAGTGTACGATTTGAAACCAGTGTTTGTTTATGAGCGGGCACTTTGTCCTGTTTCAATTTATTTACTGCCCCGGAGGCATAGGGAATAAGAGTTGACAACACTATCATCATGGTGACTATTTGCTTCATTTTATTAGTTTGTATGGATAAAACACATTGAGCCTCTGTGTATTCAACTTTATATAAAAACAGGACTAAGCCAAAGCCAGTCCTGTTTTTCAACAATGCTATTCTTTATATTAATAATGGGAGATAATGAATTTGCCGCTGTAAGCTAAATTACCATTCTCTCCTGAAACTTTATAAAAATATAAACCAGGCTGATAGCCAGCTGTATTAATCTTTAAACTGGTACCCCTCATTGTGCAGGAAGCAACTATACGGCCAAGAATATCTGTAACAGTAACTCTGGAATCAGTAGTCAGTGCAAGATTGCTGGTAAAGGTTACTTCATTATTAGCAGGATTTGGAACAATCTGGATGGAAAAATCAGCAACTGCATTCTGTTCCACTCCCTCTTTTGCACAAACATTTACTGCACTTGTTCTCCAGCAATAAGTTAAAGCCGATGAATCAGCTGCTGCGCCTGCATATGTAGTACCATACCACTGTTCAATTGTTCTCAGTACATTGTAATGTGTGAATGGCTGGGTGTAGGTTCCAGACGAAGCTGCTTTTACCATCGGGCCATAAAACAAAGTAGGTATATTATTGCCATGGGCATCATCATCTTCATCAAAAGTTATGATTACCAAAGTATTGTTACATAATGCCCAGCGAAGCAAACTGCTAACATTATTATGAAACCAAGTATCGCCTGCCTCTATATTGGTTGGGTAGCTGCCATCGTGCATATCATTTACAGAATTAGGCACCAGGTAGCTAACTGTCGGCAGATTAAAATAATTTGCTGAATCAGGCCAATAACCAGCCATAGGCACACTTACATTCGGCCCATATTGGTTAGTGCCAGGAGTACCCGTATTTACCCAGTTCTGGGCAGGATTATGTTTGCGATAGTATAATCCAACATTCTGACCATCATAACCCGGACTGGGTAAACCTTCAGAATAAGTAACAAAGGTTTTTCCTTTTGCAATCAATTCTGCGCCAAGGTTAGGTGTAGACATAGGAACAGAACCGCTAGGATAACCATCAGAACCGGTAGTCCCTTGATTTTCGCCAGAATATAAATCGAGATAGTTTGGCTCACTAGGGTGTTCTATAGCATAAGACTGGGAGAATACGGCACAAAATGTATCAGATGTTAATGCATTGAGATACGGTGCATATACTGCTGCTGAAGGCCCGATAATTTGAGAGTAAGCATAATTCTCCTCAATAAGTACAATTATATGGCTTGGTGGAGTAGCCGGCAATTGAGCATTTGAGGTTTTACAATTAAATAAAACGGCAATCAAGAACAATATTTCCTTAATGCGTAAATTTGATATCATATAATTTTTTTTGCAAAAATAGCCTATGCCATTATTATTCGTTTCTTGCTGATATTACCTTATAGTTATGTATTTGTAAATTGAAATTCTACTTACCAATAATTACCAAACGCAGGCATTGAATGCTATTTCCTGCAATTGCTTTTACAAAATATACACCGGATTCATCAATTTTATAATCCACCTTATATCTGCCTGGTTGCTGATCTTTATAGTCAACCAGTGTATGGATCCTCTGTCCAAGAACATTGAAAACAGATACATTAACTACCGCCTGAGATGATAATTGGTATTTGAATACAAACTCTTGAACCGAAGGGTTAGGATATATGCCTGCAACCAATCCATTATCAATAATTGTATTTACGCTTGTGTTGCTGTCTGTTGCTCTACATCCTTTTTGTGGTGCCAAAGTACCACCCAATGAGTTAAAGGTAGATTTGAAGTACTGAAGGTATAAATTAGCAGCAGTATCATTATGTATTATCAAGGTATTCTCATCATTCTTTGTGTTTGCGCTATTTGTCCAGTTGTGTGAGCCGGTAAGGACTATTGGATCTGAACAGGTATCTGATGGATCCACTATCATGAATTTATTATGATAAAGGGTTGTATCTGAGCCGTTATAGATTTTGAATTTTGCCCCAAGAGTATTTAAGGTAGCCGGGTAATAGCCAACACTATAACTATCCCCTATTCCAGAAACATAAACACCGCTGTCTGATTTTGCAATGATATCAGTAGCATCGGTTATTTCGGTAAAATCATACATACCGAAATACAGGTCAGTATTGGCTGTCTCAATGGTAGATTGTACATGTGTATCAGTATGGTCTGACGGGCTGAAATAAAGCTCAATATGGTTACCATCTATAGTGAAATTATGCAGGCCAAGATCGGTTTTAAACTGTCCGAACTTAGATGCTGTAAGGTTAGGATTAATACCGGTATCACCCCACATCATATTGAACTCAGCGGTGTAGGCTGATGCCAGGGCTGAGTCCTGCAAAACAACAATATTATTGAAATCCCAGTTAAACTGTTCGTAATACCAATTCATGCATCCTGTCCATACTACCGGGTCATTATTATCTGGTGATGCAGCATCTATGACAACAAATTTATTGTGCATAATGGTATAATTATGCCCCTGCGGACTACCCAATGTATGTATTCCAGAATCAAGCAGGCTAAGACCTGTATTGGCATTGCTGGCTTCATAGATGATCCGCACCTTCACGCCTCTGGCATATGCATTGTTAATAGCGGCTGCTACCTCAGGTGCAAAAGTGGTATCCACTGTGCTGATGTTATAACTATAGGTTTTCTCAAAATCATATATGCAAATGTCCAGCGAATATTTAGCCCGTTTCAGGTAAGCTGTCAGGGTGTCGGCGCTGCAGGTATTGAGATAAATTGCCTTTTCAAAAGTAGCAACACTGGTATCAACAGGCTGATTAAAATAATACTTTATTTTATTCCCGGCCTCTGCGCCAAAGCAAATAAATAAAGAGGCTGCAAACAAAAATACTTTTTTCATAAAAATCGATTAAACATCTTATAAGAAAATTTACTCCAAATTAAATACCCATAACAAAGACAATCCTAAGACAATGCTTCATGCATTTTGTGGAACTGGTTATTTGAACTGCTATTTTTCTATTACCAGATGAAATACCTTCTGATCGCCAGTTGTGTTTACTTTCATCAGATAAAACCCGCTATAGTTATCCGGCCCAAGCTCAATCCGCTCATTTATCAAGCCATTTTGAGCCTTTACAATATGTTTAAATATTTCCCTTCCCGGAAGATCAGTAATAACAATAGTTACAGTTGCATCTGCCTTGGTACCTACAGAACCTTTAAGAATGAAATCTCCTGAACTCGGGTTCGGAAGTACTGCCAAATCAGCCAGAGATGGCATAATATTAACTTCAGCAGGAGCAACATTTATGAAGATCCATTGAAAACCAGTGGAATTGCAGAGATCATGATTTGTAACCAGGCATGTTACAGAATCAAAAGGAGCAGCAAATGAATCTCTGGAATACGAGGAATTGGTGGCGCCCGACACAGGAATGCTGTTTACCACCCACTGGTATGTAGGTGAAAAACCACCGTTAATTACGGAAGCAGTAAGTGTAATATGCTGACCTGAGCTGATAAGGGCAGAAGGACTGGCGCTGATGCTAACCTGTGGCACTACAGGAGTATCGGTAGTTAGTATCATAATTGCACTTGTATCCAGATTATTAAGCCGGCAGAGGTAATTACTTTCCATGATGCAATATGCATGGTCGTCATTGACGGGCACATATGAATAGGAACTGCTGCTACCCATATTAACACCATTAATTATCCAGGAAAAGACAGGTGAAGATCCGCCCAAATGGGGTACAGGACTCAATGTTACCAGACTTCCTCTACACACGGTAGTGCCCGGACTTGCCAAAAGGTTAACCGATGGAGTGCCGAAAGGATTAACGACAGCAGTAACGGAATAACTGGCTGTTAAAGGAAGTGCACAACTGGCATTGCTGGTCAGTGTAGCCATCACTACATCTCCATTGGCAGGAATATAAGTATAACTGCTGGTGGTAGCTACACTTGTACCATTCACACTCCATTGATAAGCCGGGGAGGTGCCTCCGTTAACAGGTAAGGGACTATAAGTAACAGTAGTTCCGGAACACACAGTATCTGCCGGATATGCATTAAAAGTAATTGCTGGTATAACGAGGGGCGTAGTATTAATCATGGCTGATCCCGCCATATTGTTACTGCATCCGGTAGCGGTTGTTGTCGCAATAACTGAATACATACCCACAATTGTTTGCAGGCCAAAATCCATAGCAGTACCGGTTCCGGGGAAAGATCCGGTTGCTGTGATACCCCGGTAGAGCATATAATCAACGCCGACTGATGAACCACTTAAACCAACATGCACCCCGGAACCACCGGCGCAATAATTACCTCCGCCTGTAAGGTTGTAGATATAGGGTAATGGATTCACGGTAATTGTGATTGAGGTGCTGCATGCTGCGTTGAATGAATAAGAAATAATATCAGTCCCGATTGAGACCCCTGTTACGGTTCCGGAAATGGAATCAATGGTTGCGATTGAGGTTGATGCACTGTACCAATGGCCACCAGGAACAGCATCATAAAGGGAAGAAGTACCATCCAGGCAAACCTGTACAGAACCGGAAATTACTGATGGTACAGGATATACAGTTAGCAGCCTGGCAGCAATACAGCCGCCAGCCAGTGTATATGATATTGTAACTGTACCTGCGGAAATCCCAGTTATTATTCCGGACCCGGAACCAATTGTTGCAATACCGGAATCACTTGTGCTCCAGGTGCCGGATGGTGATGAATCTGTAAAAGTAGTTGTAAACCCTGTGCAAAGATTTGATGCACCAAGTATAGCGGAAGGCAGCGGGTTAATTGTGATGACCGCTGAAGTGTAACAACCGGTAGCCGGAATCAGGTAATAGATAGTATCAGTCCCTGATGAATAGCCTGTAACTATACCAGTGGAAGAACCAACAGCTGCCACTCCCGGCAGGTAACTGCTCCATATACCTCCCGGAGTAGCGTCAGCTAACACTGAGTTAGTGCCAACACATAATTGTGATATGCCTGTAATTGATAAAGGCAGCGTATTAACAGTTACATTTTGAGTAATTATGCAACCTGTCGGTATAGTATAAGTTATTGTAGCCACTCCTGCAGCCAATCCGATAACGGTACCGGTAAATGTACCTACAGGCGCTACCGAAACATTACTGCTCGACCATAATCCTGACGGAGTCGCATCAGTAAGAGCAATTATTGAGCCCATACACAAATTAACCGGGCCTCCGACAGCAGCAGGAAGGGCCATCACAGTTAAAATAGTATTTACAGTACAACCGGTACTTAGTGTATAGGTTATTGATGAGGTTCCGGCAAGCAGTGCATTTGCTACTCCGGAGGAAGAACCAATGCCGGCAATTGAAGGGTTGCTGCTGGTCCATATACCGCCAGTGCCTGAACTACTCAAGGTAGTTGAGGTTCCCTGGCATATACTTAAAGAACCGGAGATTGCACCAGGCAAGGCATTGACCGTAACAGTAAATGTTCTCGGACATCCGAGGAAAGTATAACTAAGAGTAACCACACCCGCACTGACACCCTCCAACATACCCGAATAAGGATCGACAGAACCAACAGATGGGTTGCCGCTGATCCAAACACCACCAGGCAGGGCATCACTCAATGTAATATTCTGCCCAACACAAAGATGACTGGCACCTGTAATAACAGGTGGGATGGCATTTACAGTAACCGGATATGTGGCTGAACAACCCGTTGGCAAAACATACACAATGGTAGTGCTACCCGGAGTCAAACCTGTAACAACCCCTGCAGAGTTAACAGAACCAATGGCAGGATTGCTGCTGCTCCATATACCACCCGGAACAGAATCAGTCATAACAGCAGTATAACCCGCACAAACAGATGCAGGACCGGTGACCGGGTTAATTGGATTAACTATTATAGGTAAAATCGCACTGCAGCCTGTAGTGGTACTTGTATAGGAGACTATAGCTGTTCCTGAAGACATACCATTTACAATACCTGAAGAAGAGCCAACAGTTGCAATGGACGGACTGCCACTGCTCCAAACCCCTCCTGCCGTTATATCTGTAAGTGTAATGGCTGAACCGGCACATACAGAAGTTGCCCCCAAAACAGGCGACGGAGAAGGCTTTACTGTAAAAGAAACGGTTGCAAAACACCCAACAGACAGCGTATATGTTATAATAGCAGACCCGACAGCAATACCTGTTATATAGCCCGAAGAAGATCCTGCTGCAGCAACTGAGGGGTTTGCGCTTGACCATGTACCGCCGGTTATCGCATCACTTAAAGATAAAGAGGCGCCCATACATACCGTTGTACTGCCTGATATTACAGTAGGTAATGGATCTATTGTAATCTGTTGAGTGATAAAACAACCAGTGGGAATTGTGTAGGTGATGTTGGCAGTACCTAAAGTTATACCATTTACCAATCCTGAAGCTGAACCTATGGGAGCTATAGTAGAATTGCTGCTGCTCCAGGTGCCACCGGGCGAACTGTCGGTGAGTAGTGATGCAGAACCTATGCAAATACCAAAATTGCCCGAGACAGCTGCTGGTAATGGGTTAATGGTAACGGAAACAGTCCTGAGGCAGCCGGTTCCTATAATATAGGTAATCAGTGCACTGCCTGCCGAAACACCGGTAACTGAACCGGAACCTGAGCCTGCAGCAGCCACAGCAGCATTGCTGCTTGTCCAGATACCACCGGTTACTGCATCACTTAAAATACTTGTGACACCCTGACAAAATATAAATGTTCCGGTAATAGTTGGTGGAAGTGGCGATATAGTAACAGGTTTATTTATTGAACAACCTGTACTTAGCGTGTAACTGATATTCAGGGTGCCTGCATTAAGACCGTTAACAATACCTGAAGCGGAACCTATACTGGCGATAACCGGATTACTGACGGACCATGTCCCTCCGGGAGAGCTGTTAGTAAAAGGTGAGGAAGAACCTATACATATTGTACCAGTACCGGAAATCGATGCAGGCAACGGATTTATGGTAATGAATTTTTTCACTGAACAGCCACTGCCTGAGGTATAGGTTATTGTATCATTACCTGGCAGAAGACCAATAAGTATACCAGTTGCGGAACCAATAGTTGCCAATGAAATATTTGAGCTGGTCCAAACACCACTCCCCGGATCCGTATATGTCATACCTGAACCCTGGCAAATGGCTGATGGGCCTGAAATGGCTGCAGGGAATGAATTAACGGTTACCGCTACAACTGCATCACATCCTATTCCCAGAGAATAGCTGATTATCGAAGTGCCAACAGACAAACCCGTAATAAACCCTGAAGAACTACCAACTGATACAATCAGTGGATTGCTGCTGCTCCATGATCCACCGCTTATGCCATCACTTAAAGTTGCAGTTGAGCCAATACATAAACCGGTAATACCCGAAATAGTACCCGGAGAAGGGTTTACGGTTATTGGATGGGTAACACTGCAACCCGTTCCCAATGTGTAAGTAACTATTGATTTACCGGCTGTTATACCGGTAACGATACCGGTTGATGTACCAACGGATATATTGGTATTACTGGCAGACCATACACCACCTCCTGCATCTGTAAAAGCTGTAGTTGAGCCCTGGCAGACTGAATTTGCGCCCGTTATTGCTGGTGGCAATGAGATAATATTAACTGTGGTGGTAACATAACAACCGGTACTGATTGTATAGGTAATAACTGAGGCCCCTATAGAAGATCCGTAAACCATTCCTGTAAGTGAACCGATGGAAGCCACACCAGGAAGACTGCTGGTCCATGTACCTCCACCTGCATCCGTTAGTGGGGAGGAAACACCAAGACATACAGAAGTGGAACCTGAAACCGGGGAAGGCAAAGGGTTGACCGTCATATTATGTATTGTCATGCATCCGGTTGGCAATGTATAAGTAATATTTACAGTGCCTGCTGATATACCAGCAACAAGCCCGGAGGATGAACCCACAGAAGCCACAAGTGGATTACTGCTTGTCCACACCCCCCCACCAGCATCAGAAAGTATAGCGGTTGAACCGGCACAAACATAATTTGCTCCGGATATTACAGCAGGCAAAGGGTTGACAGTAATTGATTTCGTAACGTAACATCCTGTAGTTAATAAATACGTTACAACAGATGTACCGGATGCCAATCCGGTCAATATGCCAGATGAAGTACCGATAGTAACATTTCCGTTGCTGGAACTCCAACTGCCACCACTTGTCACATCAGCAAGCGTGATTGTGGCACCTGGGCAAACTGAAGAAGACCCGGAGATGGCAGAAGGTACCGGATTGACAATAACCGGGAAAGTAACATAACACCCTGTACTTATTGTATAGGTTACAGTTGAAATTCCGGCAGACAAACCATTTATCAAACCTGAGAAAGTACCCACAGAAATATTTGTGCTTCCGCTGCTCCAGACACCTCCTGGCGATGGATCAGAAAGTGTCACAGCAGATCCTGTGCAAAAAGCCTCGGGACCCGAAACCGGTAATGGAAGCGGATGAACAGTTATCGTTTCGGTTACTGTGCATCCGGTACCTACAGTATAGGTTACAACAGAAGTGCCAAGTGCAGCTCCTGTAATTATTCCAGATATAGAGCCAACCGTAACATTGGTATTACTGCTGCTCCAGAGTCCGCCTCCCGGGTCGGTTAAAGGCAGAGAAGAACCAATACAGACATCAGGCCCACCTGAAATCGGAGATGGCAATGCATCAATAGTAATTTCAGTTGTAGAAAGACATCCATCAGAAAGACTATAAGTAACTGAAGCTGTGCCCGAAGTAATTCCGGAAACAATACCGGAAAACGGGTCTATATCCGCATTTGAATTGCTTATGGTCCATGTTCCACCCGAAACCCCGTCGGTAAGCCCGGAAGTTGAACCCACGCAAACAACAGTAACGCCTGAAATAGGGTCCGGAGCCAAATTTACAGTAAAAGCAGATGTACTATAACAACCCGTAGGCAGTGTATAAGTAATTACAGCAGTTCCGGATGATACTCCGGTTACTATGCCGGAAACTGAACCTATAGTGGCGTTCGAATTGCTGCTGGTCCAGTCTCCGCCTGGAAACCCGTCAGAAAGTGTAACAGTTAAGCCCGGACAGACATCCATAATGCCAGAAATTAAAGATGGTAACGGATTAACAGTAATAGTAACATCGGCAATGCATCCTGTTGACAATGCATAGGTAATAACAGATATTCCGCTCGAAACTCCGGAAATAATACCAGATAAGCTTCCTGTTGCTGCATTCGTATTACTACTGCTCCATATTCCGCCGGATGTTGCATCATAAAGATTTATTGTTCCATCTACACACACCTGTAACGGACCGGTAATAGTTGCCGGCAAAGGATTTATAGTAAGCACAGCGGTATTAAAGCATCCTGTAGCAAGTGTGTAGGTAATTATGGATGTGCCTGCAGTGTTTCCTGTTACTAAGCCCGAGGTGGATCCGATTGTTGCATTAGTATTGCTTACCGACCATGTGCCTCCTCCGGTTGCGTCAGTTACAACTGTTGTAAGGCCGGTACATACATTTAATGTACCCGATATCAGTGCAGGTAATGAATTGACAGTAAAGGAAGCAGTAGCAATACAACCCACTGAGGAAGTATAGGTTACAACAGCAGTTCCTGAAGTAATTCCGGTAACTAATCCTGTGCCGCTTCCAATAGAAGCATGCGAATTACTAATGCTCCATGTTCCCCCGGATGTGATATCTCCTAACAAATCAGCAGAACCCACACAAACATTCATTGTGCCGAAAATTACAGAAGGCAATGGGTTTACAGACACCAAGGCTGTAATATAGCATCCTGTAGGCAATGTATAAGTAATTACTGAAGTACCTGCAGCGGCTCCGGTAACTATACCGGTTAAAGAACCGATCGAGGCATTTGTATTACTGATGCTCCAAATTCCACCGCCAGAAGCGTCAGTAAGGGATATGCCTGAACCGATGCATACCTGCGATGGTCCTGAAATCGATGCTGGTACCGGATTAATAGTTAACACAGCGGTTATTAAACAGCCTGTTGGAATGATATAGGTTATAATTGTTGTACCGGCAGTAATGCCTGCAGCTATTCCGCTGCCAGAACCGATAGTTGCATTCGTGTTACTGCTACTCCATAATCCGCCACCTGAGGCGTCGGTTAGTGTTGTAGTTGCCCCCGGACAAACCTGCAGAGTTCCTGAAATGACTAATGGCAAGGGGTTAACTGTAATTATTGAAGTTATATAGCAGCCGGTAGATAATGTATAGGTAATAACTGATGTACCTGACGAGATGCCCGAAACAGTACCAGAAGAAGATCCGATTGTAGCATTTGAGTTGCTGACAGACCATGTGCCACCGGTGCTTATATCTGAAAATAAAGTTGAAGAACCAACGCAAACAGATGCGGCTCCGGAAATGGATGCAGGTAATCCGTTAATTGTAACAACAGCCGTAATTGAGCACCCTGTACTAAGAGTATAGGTAACTATTGAAGTACCCGTTGTTACACCTGATACGATACCAGATGAGGAACCAATCGTTGCATTTGAATTACTGATTGACCATGTTCCGCCAGAGGTCCCGTCAATTAGAGTTACCGTTTGTCCGACGCAAACATTTAGCGGGCCTGAAATACTTGCCGGAAGCGGATCTGCTGTTATCAGGAAAACCGAATAGCATCCTGTTCCTAATGTATAAGACAATACAGATGAGCCGGCTGAAACACCAGTAATAAATCCAGAAGTGGATCCGATGGTTACGTTACCATTGCTGCTGCTCCAGTAGCCACCGCTGGTAGTCTCAAATAAAAAAGATGTTGACCCGACACATATCTCGGGAAGTCCGCTGATGGAAGCAGGCACTGGATTGATAGTTACAGGATATGTAACATAGCAACCACTGCCTGTGGTATAGGAGATAACAGAAGTACCTGAAGATACACCCGTAATAATACCGCTCGATGAACCTGTGATTACATTGGAATTACTGGCACTCCACACGCCACCTGTAGTCGCATCGGTAAAAGTAGCGGCGATTCCTATGCACAGATTTGGAGTACCACTAATAGAAGAAGGAAAGGCATTAACTGTTTCAACGGCCGTTATAAAGCATCCTGTACTGGCTGTGTAAGTTATTACAGAGGTACCTAATGCTACTCCTGTTACCACTCCGGAGGCAGAACCCACAACAATATTGGAATTACTGCAGCTCCATGTACCGCCACCCGTGGCATCCGTTAAAGTTGTGGTGGTGCCAATACATACGTTTAATGAGCCAGACACAGATGCAGGCAAAGAGTTGACAGTTACTGTAGCAAATGAGTTACATCCCAGGCCGCTGGTATAGGTTACTGCAGCTGAACCTGCAGCAACACCTGTTACTGTTCCACTGACTGAACCGATTGTAATGTTGGAACTGGAGGTACTCCAGGTACCCCCGGTTGTTGCATCGCTTAAAGTAGTTGTACCACCCGGGCATACCGACAACACGCCTGTGATCGCAGCCGGATTAGGATTTACAGTTATAGTTGCAGTAGCATAGCATCCTGTGGAAGTTGTAAAACAGGTAATATTGCAGGATGCTGCAGTTATGCCAGTTACAATACCCGTAGATACACCAACTGTTGCAACTGACGCATTACTGCTTGTCCAGGTAACACCGGATATAGATGAAGTTAAAGAAGTTGTTGAACCTGAGCATAGTGAAAGAGAGCCTGAAATAACCGGCAGGGGATTTACAGTAACTGTAGCAGTAACATAGCAACCGCCAGCAGTATAGGTAACAACAGCAGTGCCGGATGTAACTCCTGTTACAATACCGGATGTTCCAAGTGAAATATTGGAACTTGAAGTACTCCAGGTACCTCCGGCAGTAGCATCGCTTAAAGTTGTTGTTCCGCCGCTTTCACACACGCCCATTGAACCGGTAATGGCCGCTGGTGATGGATTTACTGTTACCGGTACTGTGGTGATACCGGGGCACCCACCTGATGTAGTACCGGTAACCGTATAAATGGTCGTTACAGTTGGTGTTGCTGTTACTGAACCGCCGGTAGTTGCAGATAAACCGGCTGCAGGAGTCCAGGTATAGGTACCACCTGTACCGGCTCCCGAAGCGGTTAAATATATACCACTGCTACCTACACAGAAACTACCTGAAGAAGGTGAAGTAACAATTGTCGGGAAACTGGAACAATTTACCTGAAAATAGTAATCGGCAGTTTCTCCGTATGTTGCGGTACAAGGAGCTGTACCTCCCTCACCCAGGTACACCCTCATATGAAGGTGGGTACCATAGATTACACCTGTTGATGGAACGGTAAAACTAAATGTGTGTGTAGTAGCGCCACCAACGTAGGTATACGGACCAGAAACTTCTTCTGTGGTCTGATAGATATTATCGTTGTTCCAGTCTACCCATATAGAAGTATAGGCCGTGTAAGTAGAGAGGCACCTGTTTACAACCACTGATACTAAAGTTCCGGATGAAGCACTAACGCCCTGAGTACTGAAATAGTTAAAATAAGTACTTACACAACTGGTATATGGATAGGATATACTGGATATCACCCCTGTACCAGAGGCGGTTATGGCGGTGAAATAATCGGTTGAACAGGTATTGGAATAACTCGGCCCACTTAATGCAGAGCATTGTGCCAGGCTTTTATTCAAAGCGAACTGACTGAAAAGTAAAAACAAAAAACAGGAATAGTAACTGTAATTCTTGAATATAGAGGGTTTCATGAGCGAAAGATTTGGAACTTTTTTTAATTAAATCAAGTGTTATATGAAATGGAGGACCAACATTGCATTCCATAATTCAAGTCATTCATGCAGGCAAAAATGATCCTTATAACGGCAGCAAAATTGGCAAACAAATATTACCATATAAATATCTTAGCATTAAGAGCATATAAAGAAATTGTTACGGAACCATATTTATCCGGCTTATCCGGATAACCGTACCAATAAAAAGGTGAGTTACAAATAAATGCAACCCACCTTTTCTATCCTCAAAAAACCCTTATTCATCAATAAGCTGCAGGCACTGAACAAGTGCTATTGTTCAATGACAATATGAAAAACCTGATTCATTGTTTCGGTCCTGAATGTCAGCAGGTACATACCATTAGCACATAAGCCTCCAAGGTCAATCTGCTCATTAACTGAACCATTATCAATTTTAACTGATTTACTGAACATAACCTGTCCGATAATATTGGTAATCTCCAGTTCCGCATGATCTGATAAGCCAGATACCATATTACCGGCCAAATTGCCTTTTAAAGTAAACTGCCCGTTACTTGGATTCGGGATAATAACCAGATCATACGATGATGATGCAATAGTTTTAACACCTACATTACTTACATGAATAGTAACAGAGGCCGATCCGTTATAACCAGAACACACCCCGCTGCTAGTAACCTGGCAGGACACCATATCCAGATTTGCAAAGTTGTTTCTGATAAAAGTAGCATTGGTTGCCCCGCTTACCGGTATAGAGTTTAATTGCCACTGGTAAGTTGGTATTGGTCCGCCATTGCTTACTAATGCGGATAACTGAAGCGTCTGACCCGCACCGATATTTGTATCTGGATTTGCTATTATAGATACTGTAGGATTAAGTACAGAATCTACTGTAAATACAACATGATTGCTTGGCACAAGATTACCTGACCTGCAATAATAGTTACTGTTCATTACACAATACAAATTGTCTCCATTTGCAGGAACAAAAGAATAAGCCGGGAAAGTACCTGCCGGAATACCATTCTTGTACCATGAGTATGTTGGCGCTGAACCTCCGCCAGAAGGAATAACATTCAGTGTAACTGAAGTATTCTTGCAAATTGTGTTGCCCGGATCAGCCCATGCGCTTACTGAAGGCAAAACAGTTGGCTCGACAGTCATAATCATAGAACTTCCTGTAGAAGAAGGAACGCTGCAAACTGCACTGCCTGTCAAAACTACAGAAATCAAATCCCCGTTAACCGGAATATAGCTGTAATCCATGTATGTTCCGACAGTAACTCCGTTAATACTCCATGCATACTCCGGAGCAATACCTCCGTTAACCGCATTAGCTGTAAAAGTTACATATTCGCCCGAACAAACTGAATCTCCCAAACTACTGTTGGTAATACTCACAGAAGGGATTACAATTGGGTTGATCATAATTACAGCACTGTCAGCCATATTGTTTGTACAGCTGGTAGTTGCATTTGAAGCTACCACTTTATAAGTTCCGGCAGTAGTCAGCATTCCAAAGTCAAGTGGGCTTCCTGTGCCAGGAATTGGAATTCCGGTACTTGTTAACCCATTGAACAACTGGTAACTGGTACCAAAAACCGAACCGGTTAACCCGATATGAACTCCTGTTCCTCCGGCACAATAACTCCCCCCGCCGGTAACACTATATATGGATGGCAATGAATTAATCACCACAGTTTCAGAACCGGACATTAAATTAATACATCCTGTTGAAGCAGATGTTCCTCTTACACTATAGGTACCTGCCGCAGTATGAAGACCAAAATCGATTGAAGATCCGGAACCTGCCATAGCTGTTCCTGCTGGTATAGAGCCATTAAATAACTGATATGTAACACCAGAATCTGAATAACTCATACCGATATGTACACCGGGAGTTCCGATACAATATCCGCCGCCACCGGTAACAGGGAAAGCAACAGGCAATGCATTTATTCCCACAACAGCATCAGCCGCCATAATCCGGGAGCATGAGGTAGTATTATTAATTGCAAGAACAGTATAAGTACCACCAATAGTCTGCAAACCGAAATTAACAGGAGCCCCGGTTCCATGCATACTGTCAACCAAAGCACCTCCAAACATCAATTCATAATTTATACCTGGCGTGGAGCCATTCAGAATTACCGGAACACCTGATCCACCTGAACAATATACACCTCCACCCGTAACGGTAAATACTGAAGGCAGACTGTTAATTGATACATTTGCGGTTCCGGCCATATTAGCAGTACAGCTGGTACTGCTGTTTAAAGCAGTTATAGTATAGTTTCCTGCAACAGTCTGTAAACCGAAATTCAACGGCCCGCCAGTACCCGTTATTGTAGCCACCCATCCTGCAGTGTTATACAACTTGTATTGAATTCCTATAACCGAACCGCTTAAGCCGACAGGTACACCTGTACCTCCAGTACAATAACTTCCTCCGCCTGTCACTGTAAATACAACAGGTGCAGGATTTACAATCACCGTAGCAGTTCCGGCCATATTGTTTGTGCAAGTAGTTGTAGTATTTGTAGCAACAACGTGATAAGAACCCGCCAAAACCATATGTCCGAAATCAAGTACAGAACCAGTTCCGCCAGCGGGTGCACCGGATAATGCCCCGCCATTAAACAACTGGTAAGATGTGCCTGTTTCCGATCCGCTTAAAGTAATATCTATTCCTGTACTGCCAGAACAATAACTGGTACCTGCTCCTGTTACAGTATAAACATTTGGTAAACTGTAAGCCCCGATTATGGCACTGCCTGTCATAGGTGTTGTACATCCTGTTAAAGCATAAGTAGCGGCAACCGTGTATGTACCGGGTGTTGACTGGGAGCCAAAATCAAGATTGTATCCTGTACCTGGCAATGCCGTACCGGTAAGCACACCTCCGATATATAAAAGGTAGGAGATACCCGTGGTTGAACCATTCAGGAATACATGTACTCCTGACCCACCGGGACAAAAGTTTCCACCTCCGGTAACTATATTCACAGATGGCACCGGATTAATTGTTACGTTAACATAACCTGTCATAGTTCTGGTGCATGAAGTCGAAGATGTGGCCACTACAAGGTAAGACCCCGCGGCTGTCTGCATACCAAAGCTGATAGCCGATCCGGTTCCGGAAACCGGGATACCGGTAGCAGAAGGGCCATTATACAACTGGTAACTGGTACCATATTCTGAACCTGATAAACTTACAGCAACACCGGCACTTCCGGCACAATAACTGCCGCCTCCAAGAACAGTAAATAAGGCAGGAAGGGGCTCAATTGTAATGTAAGCAGAACCTGCCATGGTACCAGAACATGTGGTGGCTGTATTTGTCGCAACAACAGTATAGACACCCGAAGCAGTATGAAGACCGAAATCAACCGGATATCCGGTTCCTGTCATCGGAGCGCCTGTTGGCACTGCCCCGGTATAGAGCTGGTAAGTTGTTCCTGCGTCTGAAGCATTGATACCAATATGCAAACCAATACCTCCAGAACAGTAATTACCTCCACCTGTTACAGTATGACTTGCTGGTAGCGGGCTTATTCCTATATTGGCGCTGCCACTCATATTACTGACACATAATGTGCTTGTATTTGTAG
>Ga0364887_10504_pt1 | contig 18188 bp, 17 predicted proteins | sample ExccelJu500001D4_4_FD_206924 | JGI IMG/M metagenome (GOLD analysis project Ga0364887, IMG submission 206924) | Enriched cells from Trout Bog Lake Hypolimnion, Wisconsin, USA - BchlTB.July23.5000.01.D4 | ecosystem: Environmental > Aquatic > Freshwater > Lake > Hypolimnion/Profundal zone | place...
CGGCTGCTACACCTCTTATTTTCAGCATTATTGCATTGGTTGGCAAGGAAATTAAGAGGAATAATAAGATGCAGAGTTGAGTGGGAATAAACTAGAGGACCGCAAGCGGGACGCTAAGAATGCCCCCATAGTATTTCGCCCTTCCAGGGCTTGCCAGTATTACTTTTTATACCGTGGGCTTCACCCACGGCTATTATATTTCGCTCTTTCAGAGCTGTTTGAAGTTTCAATAATCCTTAATGATATTGGGGTAAGGGCTAATGTCGTTAAGTTAAAGATTTTGGCATTTCCAAACCTACATTCGACCTGCTATGGGGTCGGCAATCAGGACTGATTACCGGTGGTTTCACCACCGGCTATTCACATTAAAACCCTTTCGGGCTATCTTAACCCAATGACATTGGGGTTGGGGCATTCAATAAATAATCAGGGTAGGGGCAAGCCCTACCCCTACATAGAATTAATTTGGGGAGATGAATAGCGATATGCTGTACAAGCGTGCCATGGCCACTGAAGCTTAATAGATGCATTATGCCGGGACCAAAAAACTTATTTGTTTAATCCCGGTTGCTGATAACCGGCATGATAACAGGTCTCCTATCGCATGGTGAATTAATTATTTTAACTTTTTTTTACCCCCCTTTTAACTTTTTTCAATCAGCATGCGGTATTAATTTTGAAGTATAAATTTCAAAACCAAAAAATCATTTTAGTTATGAAATCCAAACTGCTTCCGGTCATCTTAACAGCTTCACTGACCTCCGTTCTGACACTTTTTATTGTGTCGCATTTTGAAAGCAAAAAACCTTATTTTACTCTAGCCGGGGAGAATGGCGCCAGGGCCACTGCCAGCTACACAGCCTATGACAATACTGCTGCAGCAGGGGCCGGTATGGTCAACTTTGAGAATGCCGCGGCCAGGTCGGTTAAGGCGGTGGTGCATGTGAAATCTACGATCAACGGGCGTACCGTAACCAGCAACAGCAATGACCTTTTCAGCCAGATGTTCGGGCCGCAGCAATACTACATTCAGCCCCAGCAGGAATCGGGCTCAGGGGTTGTCATATCGCCCGATGGCTACATTGTGACCAACAACCATGTGGTGGCCAATGGCGATGAAGTGGCTGTAACCTTTAATGACCGGTATACCACCAAGGCAAAGGTGGTGGGCACAGACCCCGGCACTGATATTGCCGTGCTGAAAATAGAGGGCAAGAAGGACCTTAGCTACCTGGAATTCGGCAACTCAGATGATGCCAGACTGGGCCAGTGGGTGCTGGCAGTGGGTTATCCGCTGTCGCTCGATGCGACAGTTACAGCGGGTATTATCAGCGCTAAGGGCCGCTCTATAGGCGTTAATAAGTCTTCATCTTCTGCCATTGAGTCATTTATACAAACTGATGCGGCAGTGAATCCGGGCAACAGCGGCGGTGCACTGGTGAATACCGCCGGCCAGCTGATAGGTATTAATTCGGCTATAGCTTCGCCTACCGGGTCTTATGCCGGTTACTCTTATGCTATACCATCCAATATAGTGCGCAAGGCGGTAAATGACCTTATGAAGTATGGAGAGGTGCAGCGGGCCTACATGGGAGTAGAGTTTTTTAATTCGACAACCGCTACTCCGGAACAAATCACTCAGTTGGGCCTCGACAGGACACCCGGCGTTTATCTGACCAGGGTATTGCCCAAAAGCGGTGCCGAAAAGGCGGGCCTGCACACAGGTGATTTTATAACACAGATCAATGGCCAGACTGTGAACAATGAGCCGGAACTGAAGGGACAGATAGCCCACTACCAGCCGGGCGATAATATTACTGTAGCCTATACCCGCGATGGCAAAGCTTATTCGGCCATGGTGCAGCTCACCAATTACAGCGGCACTATGGATATACTGAGAGAAGAGAGCGGCCCCAAATACCTGGGCGCATCGTTCAGGCCGCTAAGCAGGGAAGAAAAAGCCAGGTTTAATATCAGCAGCGGGCTGCTGCTTACTGATCCGGGCAAAGGAGCATTGGCTAAACATAGCCAGATGGGGCAGGGGTTTGTGATTACCGGTGTGAATAATAACCTGATATCATCGGTAGGGGACCTGAGGAAAGCTATAAGCGGCAACAAGGATATTATGATAGCGGGTTTTTATCCCGGCCGGACGGGGATGTGTTATTTCCAGGTAAACGGGCTGGATGATGCGGGTGGCGTGGAGTGATGCAAAGGCGTAAAAAGTTTACCTTAAATTTTACCACGAAGCGCACGAGGGATAACACAAAGGGCACAGCCTATTTATGTTCTGAAAGATGGGGGGTAAAAAGTAAATTGCCGTTAAATTAGTTTTTTTGGGGGCCGTTATGTTGTAAAAATTGATCTTTTACATAGCCCACGGTTGAAATTTCAGAATAATAACGGTTTCAGCCTTATACAGGCCCACAATAAACCGTTGAAACGGTTATAGGTCATTTATTTTCACACAGCCCACGGTTTCAACCGTGGGCTATGGTTTTAGCACTTCATAGGATTGTGATTGTACATTGCACAGTAAAATGAATTGTTGATTGTATGCTGTTACAGCATCAATGCTTTGTTGAAAAGTAGATCTTTCTGCCATCTATGATGCAGTAAGGAGGTTCGAACCCGGGCATTGAGGTAGCTCTTATATAACGTTCTGTTTTTTCTTTATCCCAGTCCAGGTCTATAATTTTAAGGCTGTCCATTTCATTTCTGTAATGCAGGCTGGTGCCATACTTAGCAATAAGGATTTCCTGTGGTATAGCCTTGCAATCCTCATGCAGCAGCCGTGGAAGGGTTGCCTTAAACAGGCTTACTGATATATCAACAGTCTGATTATAAAGGTCTCCCACCCAGCAATTATCGGGGATGGGGAACCTGTGCTGGAACAGTATATCGCCATGGTCTATCCTGGGGTCAATTTTATGTATAGTGGTGCCAAACTCTTTTTTTTCATCAATGATTGCAAAAGAAAACTGGTTGCTGCCGCGGTATTCGGGCAGGGGCGCCATGTGGAGGTTAACGGCCATGAGCCGGGCTTTATCAATATGTTCTTTCTTCAGGATCTTATGGTATTGCACCGAGTACAGGATATCGCATTCAGGCATAGTATCGGGGTCGGTATAAACGGGAATGGCATTTTCGGTAGCCAGTTCATTAAGGTCCGACACACCTCCAAATTCTTTACGGGCCTGGGTGAGGACACCGGTTATTTCAAAATTCATGGCATCTTGCTGCTGAATCAGCCAGGCAAGGCATTCGTACCCTACAGGTTTAGATCCCAGGAAAATTACACTCTTTGAAACCATGAGTAAAAATAAGTTTTTAAATTGTTCTAATTTTGCACAATATGCCGGAGCGCAAAATACTGATTATTACCAACAGGGTACCATATCCTCTTTCTGATGGCGGAAATCTGGCTATGAATACCATGATACAAGGCTACCATAATGCAGGATGGAAGGTGTATCTGCTCTCCATGAACACTTCCCGGCACCCTTTAAGCCAGTCGAAATTGGCATCCCTGTTTACCAATATTTACGCCTTCGACTGGGTGGATATAAATAATGACATCAAGCCGCTGAATATCATTAAAAATTATTTGTTCAGCGACTGGCCTGAACATGCCGAGCGGTTTTATAAACAAGAATTTGAAGATAAAATAATATCAGTAGCAGCAGCTTTTAAACCGGATGTGGTGCAGATTGAAAGTGTATTCCTGGCCACTTATCTGCCTGCCATAAATGAAAATTCTGATGCACTGACTGTATTGAGGTTGCATAATATTGAGTACCAGATATGGCAAAGTCTGGCTAAGAAACGCAAGACTCTGAAAAAGATATACCTGACTAAATTATACCGGAGAATAAGAAATTTTGAACGTGCTGCATGGCGCGATTTTGATTTGCTATTGCCTATTACTGAAAAGGACGCACAAGCTGTGATAAGGCTGGAGGAGGTTAATGATATGGTAGTTGCGCCATTTAGTATTGAAACAGATAAAATAGCGCAGGGAAAGGAAGAAAAATGGGTGGGCTATCATCTGGGCGCCATGGACTGGATGCCTAACCAGGAAGGAATCAGATGGTTTCTGGAGAATGCCTGGAGGAAGATTCGCAAGGTTGAGCCTGGGTTTGAATTCTATTTTTCGGGGAGAAATATGCCCGAGCGATTTAAGAAATTGCAAATAGCCGGTGTGCATTGCCTTGGCGAGGTGCCGAGTGCAGAAGAATTTATAGCCGATAAAAAGATACTTATAGTGCCGCTATGGAGTTCGGGAGGCATAAGGGTAAAGATACTGGAAGCTATGGCGGCAGGCAAGGTGGTTATAACTACCCGTGCGGGCATAAAAGGCATTGAAGCAAAAGCAGGAGAGCATTATCTGCAGGTGTCTACACCCGATGATTTTGCCAGGGCAGTAAAGTGGTGCCTTGATAATAAGGAGGCGGCAATAAAGATGGGGGATCATGCCAGGATACTTATGGAAGAAAAATATGAACAGAAGACAGTAATGGCGCACATAATAAATGAGATGGAAAGATTACTTGGCCAGACCGAACAGGCGTGAAAATAGTTGGCCTGATATTCGTTAGGTTTTTTTAATTTACTTTAGTTTACCTTGAGTGTGCATGTGGCCATATATCCTGGTTTTTACGTCCTCCTTTTTAGTAGATCTGCTTCCTTTTTTTGGGCCGCCTGCATGGACAGTGATGGTTTACCTGCAAATAAAATACGGTTTAAATATCTGGCTGGTGCTGGTAGCAGGAGTATCAGGGTCTACCCTTGGCCGGTATATGCTTTATCTTTACATACCCTATCTTTCAGAAAAACTGATTAAAACCCAGAAAAATAAGGACATACAGTTTATTGGTAATAAGCTGAATAATAATGGCTGGAGGGTACAGTTGTTTGTTTTGTTGTACACCTTGCTTCCATTGCCTTCTACACCATTATTTACTGCATCGGGTATGGCGAGAATAAAGGCCATAAATGTTATTCCTGCATTTCTGGCAGGCAAGTTTACCAGCGATATGATCATGGTATTTACAGGTGACTATTTTGCCCGTAATGCAGTAGCTATTTCTAATGGATTTATCAACTGGAAAACCGTTTCCGGGAGTATTGTGGGCCTGGTATTGATTGCGGTCTTTCTGTTTATAGACTGGCGGTTGTTACTACAGGAAAAAAAGTTCAGGCTGAATTTTAATATCTGGAAGTGATGAATCCTTAAGTAGAATCTAAATATTGAAAAATATAAAATTTAATTGATTGATTATGATCATTTATGTGAAATAACCAGAGAAATAAACCTCAATATCTTTTTTGCCTCCCCTAAATGTAAGTTTCTACATGCATGTGTTGATACATAAAACCAATTATCAATCGATTAAATTGTGTGCCAGGCTGTTACGGAAATAATAATTCTTCCTGTAGTCATAATCATGACCAAAATCATTTTTCAGGCAAGTTAATATCATTTAATTGCAGGCATATTGAATATAATTTTGCCATACTGAATTATTGAAACCTAAAAATGAATTATTCGAATACTGAAAATCTGCAACCCCTCATAGAAAGATTGGACAAATCTTATTATGACACCATAATTTCATTATGTGCTTCTGCACAGAAGTATGCCCAAAAGCTAGAGGAACTGGAAGTGCAGAATTCCACATCCCAGTATGTTGTATTGTGCAATAAGCTCATTGAAGAAATACGGCTATATATAAGCAATAAAAAAGAGCATCTGGTACCGTATGTGCGGTCGATTTATGAAAAGGAGGAGGAGGGACATGATTGCAAAAATTGTTCAGGCAGCAGTTGCTCGGCCCAGCATGAAATGCATTTGAATGAACTGAGTCATTCGCACAGACAACTAAAGGAAATAATCAGCCGGGTTCAGATGGTGGCATTGCCACTTTATTCAGAAACCATGTATCCGGATGTGTACCGGTTGTTGCGAAACCATATGGCGCTGATTGAGAACACCCTGACCGAGCTTTTCTCTATAGAAGAAACACGCCTGATACCTAAAATAATAGAATCACAAAAGAAAATAAATGCCACAGACCATTGAGGCCGGAGCTTATGTTGCCAAGCCCGAAGCCACATCAATAACCCAATGCTATCATTGCGGTACTCATTGCCTTACCAGAACAATATCCATAGCCGACAAAGTTTTCTGCTGTGAGGGTTGCAGGCTGGTTTATGAGATATTGAATGAAAACGGGTTGTGTAACTATTATCAATTGCAGTCGCATCCCGGGCTATCCCAGATAAAATCTATACGGTCGGATAAATATGCTTACCTCGATAATGAAGATATAGCAAAGCAGCTGTATAAGTTTACCAATGGCGACTATACTATAGTTACCTTTTATATACCGGGTGTACATTGCAGCTCGTGCATGTGGCTGCTGGAGCACTTGCAAAAGGTAAACACCAATATTACGGAGAGCAGGCTGAATTTCACCACAAAGGAAGTAACCATTCACTTTGATAAGAACAAAATCAGCCTTCGCAAAATAGTGGAATTGCTGGCTACTATAGGTTATGAGCCTTATATAAGCCTGGATGAAGCGGACAAGAAAAAAGCTAAAAATTACAACAAGCAGCGTATTTATAAATTAGGTGTTGCCGGCTTCTGTTTTGGCAATATTATGATGATGAGTTTCCCTGAATACCTTTCTTTCAGTACAGGTATGGAGCAGCAGTATGCCCATTTGTTCAGGTACCTCAATCTGCTGCTGGCAATACCGGTTTTCTTTTACAGTTCATCGGAGTTTTTTGCTACAGCATGGAAGGGGATCAAACAAAAAACACTGAATATAGATGCACCTATAGCGCTGGCAATAATAATCACCTTCGGAAGGAGTGTATTTGAAATACTTACCAACCATGGCGGAGGCTACCTGGATAGTATGAGCGGCATAGTTTTCTTTATGCTGGTGGGCAGAGTAGCACAGGAACGGACGTACAAATCGATATCATTTACCCGGGATTATAAATCTTATTTCCCGATTGCGGTAAGTGTAATAACTGCGGATGGAATTGTTAGTAAAAAACTGCAGGACCTCAAAGAAAAGGATATTGTGCAATTGCACAATGATGAGATAATACCTGCTGATGCGGTGGTGCTGAAAGGTAAGCCCAATATAGACTACAGCTTTGTGACCGGGGAAAGTGAACCTGTGCAGCTGAAGGAGAATGACCAGATTTATGCCGGTGGCCGGCAGGTGGGCGAACAGATTACCATTCAGATAATAAAACCGGTGGCCGGCAGCTACCTGACTTCGTTGTGGAACCACTATGCATTTGCCAATAACAAAGCTGAGCAGAACAATGCCGAAAGCGGGTTGCATATCCTGAGCAGGAATTTCACTTATCTGCTGCTTGGCCTTGCCCTGTGCACTGCCTTGTATTGGGGATTTCATGACCCATCGAAAATAATAAGCAGTGTAACGGCTATGCTGATAATCGCCTGCCCGTGCGCCTTGCTGCTGGCTGCTACCTTTACCAACGGCAACATACTGAGAATATTGAGCAATAACGGCCTTTACCTGAGGGATGCCCTTGTAATAGAGCAGCTGGCTAAAATTGACTATATAGTATTTGATAAAACCGGAACCGTAACTGAAGGAAATCAGAACAATATTGTTGTTTCAGGGCATCAGTTTACGGAAGAAGAAAAGAATTTGCTTTTTTCTGTGGTGAGCCCGAGTAAACACCCTTACAGCAAAATGATTGCAGCCTGGCTGGGATCGCGGAACCGGGTACTGATCAACGACTGGAAAGAAATTCCGGGTAAGGGGATTGTGGTATGGTATGGGAAAATAAAGATTGTTGTGGGTTCGGCTGATTTTACCGGAATCACTAATGACCAGGATAAGGATGCCAAAGCAACAGTGTATGTGCAGATAGATGATAACGTAACTGCATTTCACTTTTTGTCTGTCTTCAGGGAATCGGTACCTCAGTTAATACCCAGTCTTGCCGGCAGGTATCAATTATCGCTTTTATCGGGTGATAATGATAAGCAAAAAGTATTGTTGCGGGATTTATTTGGAAATAAGAGTGAATTGCTTTTCGGGCAAAAACCTATAGATAAGCTGCAGTATATAGAATCGCTTCAAAAGAATCACCACAAAGTGATGATGATAGGCGACGGGCTGAATGATGCCGGTGCGCTGCAGCAAAGCAATGTGGGCATAACACTGGCAGATGATATCAATAATTTCACGCCGAGTTGTGATGCCATACTTGATGCCAAAAAATTTGATTTACTGCCCTCAATATTAAGGTTGGCCAGGTCTTCACGCATAATCATTAATGTAAGTTTTGGTGTCTCTGTTTTATACAACACCATTGGCTTATGGTTCTCCATGCAGGGCTTGCTGAAGCCAATAACGGCGGCCATACTTATGCCTTGCAGCACTATCAGTATCCTGCTTATCAGCAGCGGAGTAAGCAGCCTTTTGGCACACAGATTGCATTTGTCATTGAAGACGGTGGACTGATTCTAATGCTTGATGGGTAATAATATGTAGTGATAAAATATCACGATAAGGTGCAAGTAAGAAGGGTGAAGTATAAAGGAAATAAAATCTCAGTAAAATTTCGAATCCCTATTGCTTCACAAACTTCCATTCTTCTATGCCGTTTATTTTTACAAAATACACACCTGCAGTAAGATGCGATACGTCGACCTGCACCTCATGGTCGTCGTAATTACGGGCAAAGACAGTTTGCCCAAGCAGGTTCAGAATGGCCACATTAGTTATGGGCTCGTCTGCGGTTATCGTCAGTGTTTTCGAAACAGGATTAGGATAAAACTGCACCCGGCTGGCATTGATGTTACTGATTCCCACGCCATGGCATTTATGTATCTTTATTGTATCGGTAGCTATGCAGCCATCCGTAAAGGAATATTTGATCACAACGATACCTGTATCTGCCAGATGACCGATACCCGATGCCGAACCTATAGTAGCCAACGCTGTATTGGCGCTCGTCCACAAGCCCCCGGCAGATGAGTCGGATAAAGTGAGTGTGGAATCCAGGCAAACGGTTGTTGGGCCGGTAATAGGTGCCGGGGCGGCAATTACAGTTACCGTCTGTACCTCAAAGCCAGTATTGCCCAACTGGTAGGTAATAATGGCTGTGCCCGCGGATATTCCCACAAGTAGTCCCGAGGTATCGATAACTGTGGCTATAGCGGGGTTGCTGCTGGTCCAGTAGGTGCAGGAGAATGCAGATGTCAGTTGTTTATCTTCTCCCCGGCAAAGGGTGAGCGGGGCCAGCGTGGCGAGCGGCGCTCTTGTAAACGGATAGGAATATTTAGCTATAACGAGCGCCTCATAGATACTGGAGCCATATATCGGCGTCAGTGTGTCGGCACCAAATATTACGGGGCTCTCGAAATCATCTCCAATATATACATTCCCGTTATTATCGAGTGCTATACAATCCTGGTCATCACCCCCACCCATGCCCGGGTGTGCGATATTCAGCTGGGTACCTGCCGTATCGTATTCCACAAGGTATGCATCGCCTATAGTAACTATCCATACATGGCCATTATTATCTGCAGCTACACAACCGGCATACTCGGCAATCATAAAAGTGTCTTCATGCCGGCCCCAAAGTGCATTTCCGAGGGAGTCGAATTTGATCAGAAAATAATCGGGATACCATACGGTAGGCGTGGTGGGCATAATCACACTGCCGAAACTCATCGAATCGAGATAACCGCCTGCCATGTAAACATTGCCCCATCTGTCGGTAGTCAGGCTGTTTACCCGGTCCTGATTATTCCCTATTGAACCCCTTATCCATTTCTGGTTGCCCAGGGCATCATATTTTGCAATGAAGGGGTACTGTACAGTGCCCGCAGTGGGGTTGAACAGGGTATCTCCGCCGAAAAATATAGAGTCGGAAAAATAAACACCGCCAACATACACCTCGCCCTGGGGTGTAGCGGCAATACTATTTACAAAATCCGATGATCGTCCGCCAAAACTCCGCGCCCATACCACATCACCTGCCGGGTTAAATTTGGCTACAAACACATCGCATGTATCGGGGCTCGGACCCGAATTGTGCACCACTGCAGTGCCGCCAATGGTATCCGTTGCCCCGTCAAATATTCCTGCCACATAAGGATTGCCCGCCTGGTCTATGCTCAGGCCACAGGGGCCAGTGTAAGCAGTTAAGGGGTCATTACCAATATGCCCCACATTTCTGATCCAGTCTACATGCCCCGACGAATCAAACTTCAGCAAAACATACATACCAGAGGTCAGAGAAGAGTTACTGACCACCAGGCTCCCTGAATGCACCGTTCCGTAGTAATAAACGCCATAGAAGTAGTTGTTGCCGCATTGGTCTGCAACCATATTAAACATTTCCAGGTTACTGCTGTTGATGCTGATCATCCACCGCTGATGCCCGGTTGAGTCAGCGCTGACCACAATGATATGCACAGTGTCGAAGGCGTTGATGATCGTGTCATGGCCCCAGATCACCTCACCCCCAATCATTCCGGCTTCATATATATTCCCCATGGGATCCACAGTTATTGGCCAGGCTTCACTCAGGCTACCCGGGTTAAGCAGCGGTTTCGCCCATTTCGCTGTCACCTGTGCGGTAGCAGCCCCGGGGGCAAAAAAACAAGCAAGTAACAGTGCAATGAAATGGAATAATTTTGTCATAAAGTGTGGTATTAACTGGTATATAAAAGACAAACCCTGATTGCAAAAGGTTGGGTAGAACCAGAATTAAAGTTAGGCTTTTGAGCGATCTCAACAAATAAATCATGAATATGCTGCTGTAACCGTAGGGTAATATTTCAGGGGATTAAAAATCCTATGGGATTCAGGTCGGGATTACAAATCCCACAGCAGGGTTTAAAACATTATTGCTAACAGTTTGCATTAGCCGTTAAAGACAGATGACTGAAAATTGCAGCCTGATTATAATCAACCAAAGCCTTGAGCACCATCATGCATATTGCCATTGAGTAAAAATAGCTTTGCATCATAAATAATCAATTTATGAGTGCGTTATCAGTTGCTGCGGTTTTTACCTTGTTTGCAGGTGTTTCAGGCTTTTGCTTCTGGAAATTCAGGAGCATGAGAAATGGCGATAGTAATGTTTCAGGACGCTTGTATTCGGTTGATGAATTTCAACAGGAAATCTACCGGTAATCAGTAAAGCTCACAATAAGCTTTTATTGAGTATATCCGAAGAAAATGGGAATATCTGTATATTGGTAAAGCTAGAAATATATTATTCAATATATTTTGGTAACTAATTGCTGTTCAATACAGTGACTTTCCCTGAAAAGATGATTTTAATCAGTTTTTTACTTGAGTACAATCATAAAATACCTTTTTATCCAGTGATAGTTTTGTAGGATAAAAATAGAGTTGTCTATGAGCGCATTGTATCTGTTGGTGGGAGTGAGTATAGCTGTTGCAGGATTTTTTCTGGGCGCTTTTATATGGAGTGTGAAAAGCGATCAGTATGAAGACAAGAAAGGGGCGGCTATGCGCATATTGTTTGATGATGAAATTAAAAAATCTTTATAAATAATCAATTCTAAAGCCAATGAGTAATTTATTTGAAGGAACAAACCCAACTGCATCAGTACAAACTGATAAATTTTTTTACGATAATAAAATCGTAAAATGGTTTGCATACGCCACCATGTTGTGGGGCATTGTGGGCATGCTCGCAGGTATTCTCGCTGCGTTCCAGCTGGTATTTCCGGCGTTGAATATGGGAATGGCGGCAACAACATTCGGAAGAGTGAGGCCGGTACATACCAATGCGATCATCTTCGCATTCGTAGGTAATGGTATTTTTATGGGTGTTTATTATTCTCTTCAGCGCCTTGTTAAAGCGCGTATGTTCAGCGACCGGCTCAGCTGGATCCATTTCTGGGGTTGGCAGCTTATTATTGTGCTGGCTGCTATAACCTTGCTGGCCGGTTACACATCAGGCAAGGAATATGCCGAACTGGAATGGCCAATTGATATCCTTATCGCCCTGGTATGGGTGACTTTCGGTATCAACATGTTTGGTACTATTCTCAAACGCAGGGAGCGCCACCTTTATGTAGCCATCTGGTTTTACATAGCCACCTTCGTTACGGTAGCCATGCTGCATATAGTTAACTCAATGGAAATTCCTTTCAGCTGGATGAAATCCTACTCTATGTATGCAGGCGTTCAGGATGCGCTGGTGCAATGGTGGTATGGGCATAATGCCGTGGCATTCTTCCTTACCACTCCCTACCTGGGGTTGATGTATTATTTCATTCCCAAGGCTTCCAACCGCCCTGTATATTCTTATCGACTGTCTGTAATCCATTTCTGGGCGCTGATATTCCTATATATATGGGCTGGACCGCACCATTTGCTATATACCGCTTTACCTAACTGGGCGCAATCGCTAGGTACGGTGTTTTCCATTATGCTGATAGCGCCATCATGGGGTGGTATGCTGAATGGTTTATTAACCCTCCGTGGTGCATGGGATAAAGTGCGCGAAGATCCGGTTCTTAAGTTCATGGTTGTTGCGGTTACCGCTTATGGTATGGCCACCTTTGAAGGCCCTATGCTGAGCCTGAAGAGTGTAAATGCCATCAGCCACTTTACCGACTGGACTATTGCTCACGTGCATGTAGGCGCTCTGGGCTGGAATGGTTTCCTCACCTTCGGTATGTTCTATTACCTGATACCTAAAATATTCCGCACCAAACTGTATTCTGTGAAGCTGGCCAACAACCACTTCTGGATCGGCACACTGGGTATAATATTCTATGTGGTACCGATGTACTGGGCAGGATTTATGCAGAGCCTTGCATGGAAGCAAATCAATGATGACGGTACGCTGAGATATCAGTTCCTGGATACTGTTAAGCAGATGCAGCCTTTCTACCTGATGCGTGGTATTGGGGGTATTTTATTCCTGATAGGGGCATTGATCATGACTTACAATCTTATCAAAACCATGCGCGGCGGAAATGTACTGAATGATGAAGCTGCAGAAGCTGCACCTCTAGCAAAGACATTTGTACCACATGCTACAGAGTACTGGCACAGGTGGATAGAAAGCCGCCCAATGCAGATGCTGGTATTCAGTCTTATCGCAGTTGCCATAGGTGGTGCAATTGAAATGATACCCACATTTATGGTGAAATCAAACATACCTACAATTGCCAGTGTGAAACCATATACACCACTTGAATTGCAGGGCAGGGACATATATATCCGTGAAGGTTGCTACCTCTGCCACAGCCAGATGATCAGGCCGTTCAGGGCAGAAGTGTTAAGATATGGCGAATACTCCAAGGCAGGTGAGTTTGTTTATGACCATCCTTTCCAGTGGGGTAGCAAGCGCACCGGTCCGGACCTGGCCAGGATAGGAGGGAAGTACCCCAATAGCTGGCACTTCAACCATATGTACGAGCCGTCCAGCATATCGCCCGGAACTGTAATGCCCAATTATCCATGGCTGTTTGAGAATGACATAGATACAGCCATAACACCAGCCAAGATAAGGGCTATGCAGACACTCGGTGTGCCCTATCCGGAAGGTTTTGATAAGAAGGCAAACAAGGACCTGATGATACAGGCAAACGGTATAGCACTTAACCTGAGTATGGACAAGATAACCATTAAGAGTAACAAGGAGATTGTAGCGCTGATTGCTTATCTGCAGCGGGTAGGTACTGATATTAAACTGGAACAAAAATCAACCACAAAATAATTTAAAACAACCAATCATGAAGTTCATCCATTATCTCGAAAGAATCACCGGAGTGGGCGTATATCCGTTATTCTCACTGCTTATATTCTTTGTATTCTTTGCAGTACTGCTGCTGTGGATACTAAGAGCCGATAAATCGTACATAAGTGCATTGAAAAATATCCCTTTCCCGGGTAATGAAACTGAATAATTTTTTTATAAAAATTTAACTGGCATAAAATATGCGCGCAATTAAAACAATATCCCTGGCTACTGCATCAGCATTGCTGCTATTGCCAACAGTAGTATCTGCAGCTGCAACAAATGCTGAAGATAAAGGAGGCAACTATAATATGGTACTCATCAGCCTCGTTGGGCTGATGATTATCCTTTTATTAATTATTGGAGTACTTGCCATGACGTTAGGTCAATTGGGAGTAGTAGTACGCGACAAAATGCGTAAGGAAAGGAAGGCAGGTTCGAATGTTGTGAAATCGCTGCTGCTCCTGGTTTTAATGGGTATCCCGGCTTTACATTCTTTTGCTGCTGATGCAGCAAAAGCAGCGGAGCCAGTTTCTCACAGTATAAGCGGGATAGCAGAAAATGATTTTTATCTGATGATCGGAATATTGTTGCTGGAGCTTATAGTGATATTTGCCCTGGTACTGAATATCAGGTTGTTGCTCAGGTCGTTAAGTTCTAAAGCAGAACCAGTGCCAGGCGTTGTAACTGAGCCGCAGCACAGTTGGTTCTGGGATAAATTCAATGCAGCAAAGCCATTGGACCAGGAAAAAGATGTGTTGCTGGATCATAACTATGATGGCATACAGGAACTGGACAACAGCTTGCCACCCTGGTGGAAATATGGTTTTTACCTGACCATTATTGTTGGTGTTATTTACTTCTACCGTTACCACATATCTCACGATGGCCCTAGCCCGCAGGAAGAGTATGCTATGGAGATGCAAAAGGGAGAGGAAGACAAAGCAGCCTATCTGGCAACGGCGGGAAATAATGTAGATGAGAATAGTGTGGTCCAGCTGAAAGACGCGGTCAATATTGAAGCCGGGAAGGCAATATTTGTCAAGACCTGCGCTCCGTGCCATCTGGCTGATGGTGGTGGTGCAGTGGGGCCAAACCTGACCGATGACTACTGGCTGCACGGATGTGGAATCAAGGACATTTTCAAGTCTATTAAATATGGTTGGCAAGATAAGGGAATGAAGAGCTGGAAAGATGATTTCTCGGCCAAACAGATACAGCAGCTGGCCAGCTTTGTAAAATCTCTGAGAGGCTCCAAGCCTGCTGTACCCAAGCTGGAGCAGGGAGAATTGTGTATGGATGCTGCACCGGCTGCCGATAGTTCATCAAAAGCAAGTGATAGCACCAAGGCTGTAAAAAAATAGAACCGGATTAGAAGATCTGCTATGAGCGATAAAAGTGTAAAGGATTCGTCTTTCAGAGACAAGGTGGCAACAGTAGATCAGTCGGGCAAGCGGATCTGGATGTTCCCGCACAAGCCTGCCGGTAAGTATTATAATGCCAGAACCATTTTTACCGCAGTTTATCTGCTCGTATTCTTTGGCCTGCCATTCATGAAGGTAAACGGACATCCGGTTTTTCTGCTCGATGTAATAGACCGCAGGTTTATATTATTCGGCCAGATATTCTGGCCACAGGATTTCTTCATTTTTGCAATCGGAATGATATTATTTATCATTTTTATTGCACTGTTTACAGTAGTATTTGGCCGGGTCTTCTGCGGCTGGGCTTGCCCGCAGACGATATTTATGGAAATGCTGTTCCGCCGAATTGAGTTCTGGATTGAAGGGGATGGGGTGGATCAGAAAATACTGGCAAAGGCGCCATGGAACAGTAAAAAAATCATAAAGAAAGTTACCAAGTGGGTTATATTCTGGGCGGTTAGTTTTATTATAGCCAATACCTTTCTGGCTTACCTGAATGGTATTGATGAGGTAAAGAAACTATACACTGAACCTTTAGATAAAAACATAGGTACGTTTGTATCAATGTCTGTTTTTACCACAGTATTCTTCTTCGTTTATCTTTGGTTGCGCGAACAGGTGTGTACTGTTATTTGCCCATATGGCAGGATGCAGGGCGTGTTGCTGGATAAAGATTCAGTAATTGTTACCTATGACTATAAACGCGGTGAACAGAGAAGTAAATTCAATAAGAGCGAGACACGTACATCAGGTGATTGTATTGACTGCGCACAGTGTGTAAAGGTTTGCCCTACCGGAATTGACATCAGAAACGGTACCCAGCTTGAGTGTATCAATTGCACCGCATGTATGGATGCCTGCGACAAGATGATGAGCGCTGTGGGATTACCAACGGGATTGGTGCGGTATGCTTCGGAGAACAGTGTGGCGGAGAAGAAGAAGTGGAAGTTTACCTGGCGCATGAAAGCCTATAGCGCTGTAATGGTTTTATTAATGGCCTTCCTGGTTTTTCTGCTCGTTACAAGGTCTGATGTAGGTATAACAGTTTTGCGCACTCCCGGACAGTTGTTTCAGCAATGGCCCAACCATACCATGAGTAATTTGTATAGTTATAAAATGCTCAATAAAACTTTCAGGGACAAGGAAGTGACTTTGAAAGCAGAGAATTTTACCGGCGAAATAAAGCTTGTCGGAGAAAATAAATTTGTCATTCCTAAGAATGGGTATACGGTAGGTACCATGTTTATTTATATGGATGATAAGGATGTAAAGGATAGAAAAACAGTATTGAGGATAGGCGTTTATGAGGGGAAGGAAAAAATCAGCACCATTACCACATCTTTCCTCGGGCCGTTTAAGGGTAATTGATCATTTTTTAAAACGTATTTTATGAAATTAGGATGGGGCTGGAAAATAGCCATATTATACAGCGGGTTTGTAGTGATGATGCTTTGCCTTGTGATTGCAGCCAACAGCCAGCATTTCGATCTGGTATCGAAGGATTACTATGAAGAAGAAATAGCTTACCAGAAAGTGCTGGATGCAGGCAAGAACCAGTCGGCATTGTCGCATCCGCTTAATATACTGGCCAGCGATAAGGCAGTAACCATTGAATTTCCGGCTGAATTCAAAAGCAAAGTATTATCTGGCGATGTGCAGTTTTATGCCCCTGTAAATGCTGAATGGGACAAGGATTTTAAGATAAACGCTCAGGATAACAGTTTTACGATACAGCGCAGTGCACTGCACAATACAAAGTATACGATCAAGATCAGCTGCACAGTTGACGGGAAAAGTTATTACCAGGAATCTGAAATATTATTACACTCCTGATGAACACACTGACCTGGACAATGGCTCTTTTGATGGGATTTACGGGCAGCCTGCATTGTGCCGGTATGTGCGGACCCATAGTATGGATTATGCCCTTTCAGTTGTTTCAGGGGGTAAAGAAAATAGCTGCGCTTGGTTTATACCATCTCGGGCGTATCAGTGTTTATGCTTCGCTTGCCATAGTCCTCCATTCATTCCGAAGTTTGTTTGATCCAAAGGTGCAGCAATATATTTCGTTGGGCCTGGGCGGGATTTTATTGGTTATTGGTATCTTATCCTTTTTTCCGTCCCATCAATTAAAGATCAACCTTCCCTGGGCCGAAACAGTAAAAAAGCAGTTAGGTAAATTAATCGGCAGGCCGGGATTGGGTACAATTGGTTTGGCCGGAATTCTTAACGGTTTGCTTCCCTGCGGGCTGGTATATATGGCACTCTCAGCTTCGCTGGCGGCGGCTACACCAATTGATGCAGCGCTGTTTATGTATGTTTTCGGGTTTGGCACGCTACCCATGCTTGTCAGCATTACCCTGTTAAAAACCAGGTTCTCATTTATTAGAACCCAAAATATGCGCAGGCTGGTACCTGTGATGGTCTTCGCATTTGGCTGCCTGTTTATGCTCAGAGGTATGAACCTGGGAATCCCTTACCTGAGTCCTAAGGTAGTAGTGGAGCAACATGGAATAAAATCTTGTTGCAGCCATAAGAAATAGAGATTTTAGAAAAGGGTATAATTACAAGAATTTAAGTTTTTGTTGGATTTTTTCTTACTACGGATTAAATTTCTGGTTGAGGAGAAAGTAGGCTTTCTGGCAATTTAATCACATTGAAGCTGATATTTGTAGTTTCCCGGGATTATGGTAGGTATTCCAGAATAAAAGTAATTCAATTTGTTTTTTACGGACTTTAACCCGATATACCAAAACTACTCTTTTATGTAAAACTGTAAACCTGAGGTTATTGTCTTTTTTATTTCGTGCACTACCTATATATGGATGTCTTGTTAGTAATTCTAGTTTACTTTTTAATAAACCGATAAATTTCAGGGTTACATTCAATGGCCATTCTTCATGAAGGTATTGCATGTTTCTGGCATAGGATTGGACCGCTTTTTGAGTCCATATTATTTCGTAA
>Ga0364887_10306_pt1 | contig 18040 bp, 13 predicted proteins | sample ExccelJu500001D4_4_FD_206924 | JGI IMG/M metagenome (GOLD analysis project Ga0364887, IMG submission 206924) | Enriched cells from Trout Bog Lake Hypolimnion, Wisconsin, USA - BchlTB.July23.5000.01.D4 | ecosystem: Environmental > Aquatic > Freshwater > Lake > Hypolimnion/Profundal zone | place...
CAATATTTTTACACATGGTATTCATCATAATGGCGGGCTCCACTTTTCTCCGGTGCCTAACCGATGGCTGGTAACAAGGTTTTCGGAAAAAAATGGAACATTGCAGCAAAAAAACTGGATTGTTGAAAGTGATCATATCAGTGAGGATGCTACCAATAGCTGGGTAATCACAAACCAACAGGGTAATTTTGTTCCGGTTCGTATCGGAAAGTCTTTTTCATTACCCAACTGGCAGGAAACAACTCCCATACCCAAAGATCCCTTAACAGCACTTGCACCCGGAAACCCTATGTTTTCGGCCTCCTACTGGAGTTGCAGGAATATGTTCAGTTTTCATGATAAGGAAGTTGATCTTTCTCAAAATGAAATATTCAGTTATGCAGTCATGGGATGGTTTTCTAAAGATGATTTAAACCCGTTTAAGCAGGAACATCTCTCATTGCTTGCTTCTATTACAGATGGAAATCCGTCAGGCTTATGGGATGCAAGAAATAAATTTATTAAAGCAAATTGTAAAATTGCTGCATACTCAGGCAACAAAGAATTTACCGGAATGGAAATAGAGAGTACTCCTGATGTAATATGCCATGCGACCCTCCATAATGTGGTATGGAATGATACTGATGGTGGTACTGCAGCCTATATGAATACGCCTGTAGAGTTTACAGTAGCCAATAATGTGAAGGAAGCATTGGGTGCGCGGATTGCCGGAAAACTCAACCATCCTGAAGCAGAAACGCTTGCCACTGCACTGATCAGTGATCTGCTGAAGGATAATGCCAGTATCAGGGAAATAGAGTCCATGCTTCATGAGCAAAGATATAACCCTGTTGAGGGTGGCTATACCTGGGAAATAATTACAAAAGCAACTGAAGCCCGGGAAGAAAAAAAAATTATACCTGCATTTCCTGGTAAAGATTTTTTTATACAAACCGATGACTACCAAAACTGCATCAGATTATTTGCAGAATTAATTGCCCTGCAGGATGAATGGAATGAAAAGCAGGCAGAACGCTTCAGTTTATCAGCGATGTTACGGTCAGAAACAGATAAACTTAATTTAATTTTTTCAAAGCTGGAAGAAAACAATCCTCCATTTTCAACAACTGTTATTACAGATTTTCATGCATTTAAATCAGCAGTGAAACAGTATGCACCCACATACGAAACTTATCCTGATATTATCAGAAATTCCATTGAAGCCATACAAAACGCACTGAAAAAAATAAGTGAAGCAGAAACTGCCTTTATCCAAAAAGTTTGTTCAGTAAAGGAGAATACATCGGGTGGCATTGAATTGGTATATGGCGATATTTGCAAGACCATAACTGAGCTGCTGTCAAAAGCAGGCTCTCCGGATAAAGGGATGTATGAACTGGTCAGGAAAAAAGCCCCTGAATTCCGTGAACCTGCAGAACCCACTGTTTTGTTCAGCATTCCTAAAGAACAACCGGGAGCAGAACCGGATATCCCAAAAATTGGCAGTAAAGACTACCTGTTCTGCAGGTCAGCAGATTTACTGCTGCAGGGGATTAATTATCAGGCAGATAAGAATCTCCCGTTTATCCGGCCTGGAAATGCGGCATCTTTTTTTGCAGATGCTGATAAATTGCCTTTAAAGTTACAATCAATTATACTGAATTTATGGTTCGAAGCAGTGGCATTCAGCCCTGCCTGTGCCAAATTTCTGCCTGGGTATCCGTTGAATACCAATAGTATCAGTCATTTTTATTCCCGGCAGGATCAGGAAGATTTTCCTTCCATGCAATTCAATAATGGTATTGTGGCAGACCTTAAACAATTGGTGCCAGGAAAATTCACCTATTTGTTGTCTCAGCGCTTGCATAAAGAATGGTGGTTTCCGGTATGGATGCTCTGGGGCATTAATTGGTATCCGGATTATACCTTCAATAATGGCACCTACAGTTATAAAACAGGGGAATGGGATTTGTTACTTTCATTACAACTGGCAAGAAAAACGAATGCCAGCACAGCTGTAAACGGTACCGGTATTTTTTATTCCGGTTATGGTATACTCAGCAATATAGCTATGAATGGTTTATTGAAAAAAGCGGGCAGTTTTTCAGATAGCGGAGATATTTTTTTATCACAAACCATCAGCGGTTTTTACGATAACCTGCTCATGAAGAAAAGAGTTCCGGATATCCCTTTACAAAAATCCCCTGCATTTATGCTGAAAGACCTGAAACTGAATCCACAAGATTACAGCTACTACAGGGAATATGCATTTCCGGTACCAGATGATGAACCCGAAAGTATGGATAAACCGGCGGCAGAAGGTTTCTTCCCGCTCAGGGCTGGATTATTTGAATTCAAAAACCTGTGGCTGACAGATAATTTTGGCCGTATCAGAAAGCTGGCAAATAAAAAACAACTGGCAGATACTGTACTTTCCGGTTCTTGTATGAAAAGCAAGGAAGGTTCACTATTTGTTTTGCCGCCTGCAATTCTGCAACCTGCTCAACTAAAATTCAGGTGGATGAGTGTGGCAGACCATCAGAACAAAACATTTACCACATCAGATCCTGCCACTACCCCGATTTATGCATGGATCATATATAATAAATTGAATAATAGTTTGTTTGTATTTTCAAATACGGGCAGTTGGATAGGAGAGTTATTATACCGCAAAAGCCCTTCCCCTGGCTTTTTATGGAGAACCGAAGGGGCCATACAGGAAACCGCCAAAAGCAGCCTGCTTATTTTACCGGATTTTATCAGCTATGCGCCTCTTTCCGGTTTTATAAACTATGTGATTGCACATCCGGACAAATGGGAAGGCTTTACCAATACGATAGCCTCGGTTAACCACTCTGTAATGAGTGCCGGTACTGCAAAAGACCCGGAACTGGCTAACCTGATCGGAATTCCACTGGCACTGGTTAAAGCTTCTGTAAAACTTGAAATATATGGTATTGCTGCCAGTCCGCAGTCATGGCAAAGGCCGGCAGACTGTACCCGGAAAAATTCCTTTGCTGCTATTCCTAATGATAAGGGGTTCAATATCCGGTTAGGGGATTATCACAAAAAGAAGGATGGCTTAATTGGCTATTTTTACGATCATGATTTTAGCAGGTTTTATGCTTCAAATATTCCTGCAGAAAATAAAAATTTCTTCACCAGCGAAAACATGCAGCTTTCGTTAAGCGAAAATCAGCCTGCTAAAAACCTTACAATGCTGATAATACCAGGGGCAGGAGTACATGCCACTTCAGGCCTTTTGCCATCTGCTTATTTAGAATTGCCGGAACCGTTGGTCGGCAAAGGGCTAAGCTCGCTGGAGTTCAGCCTGCTGGCAAGCCCCATTCTGGGAACGGAGCAGGAACCTGGATTGCCACTGGCCGATGAACCGGATTACCAGTGGTACTGGCAAACTGTTTCGCCTGAAAACAGACTTGTTTCACGGGCAATAACTATCAATGCAAATAATGAACAAAACGAAGGGTTGCTGGTAAAGCAGCAGATACTGGAAGGATACATTTCTCTGAAAAAATATAAGCCTGCACAGCCGGCAGGCAAAAAAATCAAAAAGAATGGGTAATTACAGTTTCAGTATAATCCAGGATCAGGCCATGAAGCTTTTCAGTAATAAAAAGCTGAGTATACTGGCATGCAGTATATCTTCTGATATGGCTGTGAATAACGAATTGCTGCGCTGTATTACCCTTGATATTGCTTCGTTTAATAACGGGGCAGACCTGGAAGTATATTTTGACCCTTCCGATAAAAAAATGACATACCCCTCTGTCAAAACTTTATCCGTAAATGGCATTACCAGAAAACTTACATGTACATTCAGCCAGCCGGTTCTGCTGCAGGCTGGTCAGCAATATAAAATTAATATCAGGCATATTCTGGTAAAAGAATCGGCTTTACTTAAAACGGAAACTATTACAGCCACCATCACTACCACCCGGCAGTACCTTAGCGGGAAACAGATATATAGAAAATCCAGTACTATTCAGTTAAGCCCTGTAATACCAGCAATACAAGGGTTCAGGATAGCACAGCCATTGCTGCATCAGTTTGGCAAACTGCATTTACACTGGCAGAGTGAGGATATTTCTGCAGTAAAAATTAGTACAGTATTTCATCAGCAGTTAAAAGAGAAATTATATAAAGTTTCAGAGGGAGATAAGCAGTGGCAACTGCCATTACCCAATTTGCTGAAAGACCTTGGCATGAGCAGAAAAGAAGTATTTCTGCACTTATCTGTCGAAAATGAAACAGGCTGGGAAAGCGAAACCCGGAAACATGGGAGCATTGAATTGATTGCAACGCTGGATAATGATATTTCTTCCTTAAAAAAAGCAAAAATTATACAGGAAAATATGTGGTACCGGTATGAAAATGATAACGGCGTCCGATTGGTTGATTTAATCAGTGTGGAATGCGATAAAAAAATATGGGGCATTGCCCCAGGCCCTTCAGCAAACCAACTTGAATTATGGTATAATGAAGAGGGTTTTGACTGGAAACCTGCAGGTGTTAGAGTAGAATGGGATGCATTGCGAGCAATGCTTACAGAAGCTATCCAAATGAATGGGCTTACAGAAACACAGGCATTGTATCACCTGCCTCCGGCAATCATTAAAAAAAGGATTGATGATTACCAACTGTTCTTTATAGGAGGCAGTAAATTCGAAGCCAAACTTGCTTTAAATACTATGTTCAGTTGTGTATTTAATATCACAACAAATGTGCAAACAGTGCAGTTAACCAAGCTTACTGTTATTGGTGATGGATTTAAACCCGTTGCAGGACATTGTATCACTTTATTCGGATACGACAATCAACCAGATTGCATTTGGATAATTGGAGGAATGGATAGTTCCGGGAATGGGTTAAATACTATAAGGGTATTTAAAGGAAATGAATGGATCAGCCAGAATATACCGGGCTTCCCTTTAAAATGCCAGTTTAATACTACTGTCTACACCAATCCGGATAAGGAAAAGGAAATTTGGGTTGCCGGTGGGTTTACACAGTTCGAGGGCCCTTCATCCAAAGAAATATGGCGTTATGCTAAAATTAACGGTATCTGGGCCTGGGAAAAGGTAGTGAATGAATTTTCAGAAGGTATTCCCAAACAATTAAAAGTCCCGGGCGTATACAGCACAATAAGTGCAGACACCATTACTGCCTTCGAAAATGAGGGAGCTTCTTATATACACTACTTGGCAGTTCTGGATAATAACAAGATCTATTCGGGTAAAGTAGAAAAACCAGGCGGCAAAAAAAGAGGTGTTGGTTATCCGGTATTTAATTTTGCGCCTACCCATCCTGTTTATGGTGGAGGTTGGTCAGACACCCCAAGGCTAAAGTTGCCGGATAATTCTTTTAAAGAATTACAGCAGTTAAGAAATTATATAATAAAATCTGTTGGGTACGGCGGTTGCATCTGGCTGCTGGCATTCCGGTATTATTCCGAAGATGGAGTTAATTTAGTAATATCAGATGTATATTTTATGAAACCGGAAACAGTAGTAACCGCCTCCAAAACATCAGGTATAAAATAACAGAAGCAAAACAAACCTTATATGCAAAACAAGATAATAGCTGTACTTTTTTTGTTACTGATGTCAGGCCCTATTAGCAGGATTTATGCGCAACCAGCTTTTCCCTTGCTGAAGGAAACCGTTTTTTTACCGGATAGTATCCTGGAACTTTCAGAAGGGAATATAGTTGCACTCAGCCACTCCCGGATGGATGTAACGGGTACCGGTGAAGCCATCAGTAAGGCACTCAGGCTAAGTTTCAACCTGGGGATGCTCCCCCCCAATACCCGCATTATTGCTGCTGGGCTGCAATTATATTATCCCGGAGATAATCAGATGCCCGTACTGCCCTTAAAAGTTTCCCTGCTGCATTTAAGCAAAACTGAAGATGCTGTTTTATTAAACAGTGCCAGAAACAGTGCCCTGCAAAATCTCGGTAATGATTTTTTCAATTACAATATTACTTATCAGCGGGTAAGAAAATCAGGTAAAGACTCCTGTTATATATTCGGTTTTGAAAATGGTAAACCACTTATTCCTGAAATGCTTAACGGGATGTCAAAGGACAAAAGAGTTAATCTGTTGTTATACACAACCGGGAATGATAACGCAACGTTTTACGGTAACCGGGCAAATACCAATTTCACGGCAAGATTGAGGGTGGTTTATGAAAGAAGCGGTGAAACCTTCAATGCCAATGACTGGCCTCAGTTTAGAAATAATGCAACCAACAATTCGCAATCGCAATGGAAATCTTCCGGCATTATTACCAGGTTTAACATAACCAGAATTGCGGCAGGGAATAACCGTTATTATTATGGACAGCAGCCCCTGATGGCCAATGGAATGCTGATATTACCGGTGGAGTCTACCCCGGTAGATGCAAACGGGCAGTTGAACAATACAATGTCTTTACAAGCATATGCACCCGGCAATCCGGCTGTGTTGTGTTTCAGCAGCGAAACTTTACGCGGCGGCACCCTTAATTGCCCTCTCCTGATTGACAGCCGTAACCGGGTTATTTGTGTTACGGGAGATTATAAAAATATTGAAGTATTTAATCTGGCAGACCATCTCTCCCGAGTAGAATCAGTGCCTGAGATCCGCTCCGGCAATTCTATATACCAGCAGGTAACTGCCCTGCCAGTTTCCGGTGCAGATGGAAGTTTGTATATCCCCACAACAGAGGGACTGTTTGCTTATACACCGGATTTTCAGCTCAAGTGGAAAATTCCTGCCGTGTTCAGTAACACAAAAAGCCATTTCAGTACACCTGCACTGGATAAAGAAGAGAAGTGGTTGTATGTAATTGATGCCAACAATGGGCAGCTGCTTACAGTGAATAATTCGGATGGTACCATTGTAAACAGGTCGGACGGAGCTGAAAAATATTCAAGCCAGGTTTCTCATTCCCAGGCATTACCCGTTCCGGTAACAGATATTTTGTCCGGGAATGTTGTTGCCATCAGCAGCACAGGACAGTTAAACCATCTGCTCTTTTATGATAAAAAAGGAAATAAAATAAAAGAAGAGAAAGCAGAAGCTGCTGAGTTTTCCCAGCCAGTTACCACCCCATACGGTATTTGTGTTATTCGGAATAACCATCTCCAGTTGTATCATGGGGCAGTTAAAGCCAGGGAATCTGTCCGCCTGCCTGTCCATGCGGGCACTGCTGTATTACTGGCTGGTGCTAACGGAAATATTGATATGCTGAATACGGCAGTTAACAACCGGCATCTCTATGTGTTTGACAGCCTCTGTACTGTTTTGGGAGAGCAGGCAATAGATGCCGGCCTATTCCTGGCTGCCGATACCCGGATTGCCGAACAGAACCTGGTGAAAGACAGGTTATCCGCCGCACCTGACGGCAGTTTATACGCTGCCAATACCAACAGTATTTTCTGGTTCAGCCCTGCTGCCATTATCAATACAGGCCCTGCTGAAAATACAATTCAGGCCATCAAAGACCATTATGTATACCAGAGCACTAAAACAATATATACCCAAAAAGGCCTTCTGGTAAGTAAGGGAACCAATGCATTGATTCATAACGGTAATGGAGTATCGGTACAGGCAGGTTTTACGGTTGAAAAAGGAGCTCAGTTTAAAGTGAGTAACGGATTAAGGACAGATTTGCTGATAGATACCGCTGGCAATGTGGGAATTGGAACTACCTCCTCCGGGGCAGCACTGGAAATAAGTACAGCCGCAGGTGGTTTTGTACCTTCAGTAAGTTCAAGCCAGGAAATTGCCTCTATCTCGCAACCGACAGAAGGTACTATTTTTTATAACAGTACTATCAATAAACTGGTCTACTATAATGGAAAAAGATGGATGACATTTGATGGTAAAACCATGGAAATAAAAGTTGGAGACCTGCTGGAAAATGGAAACGTGGTTAATATAACAGTTGGATCGAGTTCACAGCCTGCCGGAGTTTCCATGTTACAGTTTTTAGTTGATCATCCTGAATGGGGGAAGCAATTCAAGGGGAAAAACTAAATTAACAAAAATTAAGAGGGGCCAAAAATAAAATTTATATGCATTTACAGAAATATTTATTAATTATTTTTTTACTGATCCGGCAATCCGGGCTTCATGCACAGCAGCAGTCATTTGTGATTACTCAATCAGGAGATATAGGTATTCAAACCGCTGCCCCTCTTGCATCCCTAGACATGCGAACCACCAAAACCGGCCTTTTATTGCCAGGTTTTACAACAGCACAAATAAAACTGATTCAATATCCGGTTCAGGGAATGATTGTGTATGATAAAACAGTTCAGAAAACGGTTTATTTTAAAGGTTCAGAATGGCAATACAGTGATGGTTCCGGACTGGCGTATAATACTGTTGAGGGGAGTGTTGCTACAACCGGTAAAAAAGAGAAAGACGGTTGGGTTTGGAACGGGCAGTTAGCTGCTTTTGTAAAACAGAACGAGTCTGAGGGAGATATAAATACAGGTAAAGTATCGTCAGTAGCTTTAGATTTAAGCACTACCACCAGAGGCTTCCTGCCATCCGCAATGAGCTATGATTCCATCAAAAATATAAGGAACCCTGCAGCCGGTACACTGGTGTATAATACCACAGATCATGTGGTAATGATTTATAATGGCAGTAGCTGGATTTTGACCGATGGACGCATCACCAATCAGCACCAGTGGGAAACTTATGAAATAGCAGATATCAAAAAAGAAAGCCCGGATGCCATTCGTGCCATTCCTTCCCCAAAGAAAGGAACTATGGTATATAATACAGCAGAAGAAAGGATTGTGTATTATAACGGGCAGGAATGGGTGTTTTTAAATGGAAGGAAAATGGATTATAAAGTGGGTGATGCCATTGAAGATGGCATTGTGTTTTATATCAAGAACAATAATGCCACAGGAAGCCATGGGCTGCTTGTTAGAAATACGGGTTATACAAATGTTTATTATTCCTTTGACCTGCTTTTTTCAACCGGTTCTTTCATCAACACAGGTGATGGGATGGAGGATGGGCTTGCCAATAAAGCAAAATTGCTTGGGCAAAGCATAAATGAATTTACACAGGGCAACTTTGAGGAATTTTATTCTCACTTTGTTACAAGATGGTATTGGTCTAACTATTGGAAGCCGGAAAACGAATATTATGCCATTAGCATTGCAGACCTTAATACTAAGTTAAAAAATGACAAAGGACTTGTATATACGAAAACCGTTAAGGAAATACTTTCAGAAAATACTACCAACTCAAATATTGAATGGTTTATTCCTTCCATCGACCAGTTGCTTCAATTCAGAACATCTTTTTTTGGAAATGAAAACAAATTTTCATTTATGAATGCATACCTGAACGGGCAACCTTTTGTATCCAGTTCAAACATGAAGGAGGAGGGAGGCAAAAATGGTTATGTTGATATCAGATTTGGAACCGATGGAACTAACTTTTTTTTAAATGGAACTAACTGGAAGCACACTAATTTTATAAGGATACACAATCATTATCTGAATAAGCCTAAATATATTTATTTTAATAAAGACCAGCGGGATGATGCTGTCAAAATATTTAATTTAACGCAAAATGCCTCATATGAAGAATTTAAAAAACTTGCCGGTTTTACTGTTGTAATGGTGGGCGAATTTTAATATATATTATTTGAAACTCATGAAAATGCTATTTTATGGAAAATTCAGCAACAAGCAAATTACAAATTGGGCTGGCTTTTTCTGGCGGGGGATACCGGGCAGCCGGATTCAGCCTGGGTGTATTGTCTTACCTGGCTAAAGTGCCTATGGAAGACGGGAGTCTGCTGGAAAAGATAAAAGTACTTTCTACAGTTTCAGGAGGTACTATTACCGGAGCCAGGTATGCCATTGGTATTTCACGGAAAGAAACCATGGAAGAAATATATCATGCACTCTGCAATTTTATGGAGCATACAGACCTGATTTCCCTGGGGCTTGACAGGCTGGTTTCGGATGAGGGATGGGGCACCCAAAGAATCAAAAGCCTGATCAATGCTTTTGCAGATGTGTACGACCGGCACCTGTTTCAGCATGCTGTATTCGGGGCTCTTTTAAATGATATGGTAGGCATTCATCTCAAAAATATTTCCTTTAATGCCACTGAATTTGCCAATGCCGTTCAATTCAGGTTCCAGCAATCAGAACCTATCCTGCAACCCGGGAACGGAGAACCAGCAAAAGGGATTATTGGTAATTATTATTTCAGCATTCCTGATAACATTGCAAAAGATATCCGTATGGGGGATATTCTCGCTTCTTCTTCCTGTTTCCCCGGAGGGTTTGAACCCATTAATTTCCCAACCGATTTTGTTTTGCCCAAATCTGAAACGTTATACGATTTGCAAAGCCAGGCCAAATACCCGGTAGGGCTGATGGATGGAGGTATCGTTGATAACCAGGGTATTGAGCCACTGTTACTGGCTGAAGCCAGGATGAAAAGAAACCGGCAACAAAACCAACCGGAAAATGCCACTGCAGGAAATGTGCTGGACCTGCTGATCATTACGGATGTGGCAAGCCCCTATATGGAAGAATATGTGGCAAGTGAACAACAGCCCAATCATTTCTTCAGCAACCAGACACCCAAAAAACTACTTATTTACAATACTCTGTTATTGGTACTTGCAGCTTTGTCATTGGTATACTTTGTGCTGAAGCCGGGGTTAACGGGCATCATATTATCTGCTGTTGTATTAACGGTAAGTTTGCTGGCTTTTATTATCGGGAAACTGATTACCGGTATGCCTGCAAAGGTTCATGTTCCCCCTGCATTCCTGGCACCCCTGGGTAAATTGCTGAACCTGAAAATAGTAGTATATCAGAATATACTTATGAACCGGTTAGATTCAGTATTAAAAATGACCAACAGCGTTTTTTTAAAACATGTGCGCCGGTTGAATTACCAGAAAATTTACGGGGATGACAGCTGGAAGAACAGGCGGATCATGAATGCCATTTATGAATTGCGGGAAGGCGAAGAAAAATTGCAATCCAAAATTGCCAATCAGCAAATAGCAGATTACCTGGTACCTTCAGTAGCAGTCCAGCAAACAGCTACTCTGGCAGCCGGAATGGGCACCACTTTATGGTTTACAAAAGAAGATCTTGTAAAAGATCACATGCTGAATGCGCTGATTGCCTGCGGACAGTTTACCATTTGCTGGAATTTACTGGAATATGTTGATAAAATAAGTAAAGACCCTTCCAATACGACACCAGCACATGCATTACTGATTGCCTGCCGGGAACAATTACTGGCAGATTGGGAGCATTTTAAAACAGACCCTTACTGGCTGGTAAAAGTTTATGAACAGGCAGGGAAGGAGTTGAAAGAAAAGAAAACTGTATAATAATGAACTAAAAGAGGCAGATAGCCCTTTTAATAGGACGGACGGTATGTATGTGGTTATGAATTTATATTTAAAGAACTGACAACATATTAAGCCTATTCATTTTATTTAAACAGTCTAATGTGTCTTTTGTACATTCTTCTTTTGAAACTGCAAATTTTTCCATTAAGGCCAGTATCATATCGTTTACTTTAACCGGTTGTTCCAGCTGTTGCCAGATAAGGTGTGCAACTTTATTAAATGTAATATACTGCCCGCTATCAATATCCATCATTACCAGTTCGTCTCCCACTTCGCTGGTTAAAATTTGTTCAGTTTTTCGCCGGATAATACTTTCAATATTTATACTTACTGAGTTTTCCATAAAACAAATATAAAATAGGCTGAACATTTTTACATTTGTTTTTTTGTTTGTTTCAATCTACCTATGTTTATATCAACAATTGTTTAAATGAATTACCTTTTTCAACCTAAAACCAAAACTTATGCGAATTGGCATTATTTCCAATTCTGATGCTTTTATTCCTTTAGCAATTACTCTTTCTGAAAATAAAATTATACCCCTAATTTATTATACCGCTTTTAAAGAGGAATGGGTAAATCAAAAGGTAAATGCTTTTATTAAGCATACTAAACTTCCATGTACCATTGAAAAAAACGTGCAGAAAGACCTATACAAATGGCTAACCGAAAATAATTTTGATGCCTGTTTTGTATTAGGTTATCCAAGGTTAATTGATATTGCGAAACTAAAACAATTACGAACACAAATTTTCAACATTCATTTTGGCCCATTGCCAGCTTTTAAAGGGCCTGTGCCTGTATTTTGGCAATTAAAATATTCTTCCGGTAACATTGGTTTATCTATTCATCAGCTTTCTGCCAGATTTGATGACGGGGCGTTGGTTTGGACAAAACAATTGCCAGATCAGCCGCATTATAATTACCATATTGTTCAGCAACTATTTAGCCAGGTTTGTGTGGAAGGTGTGCTGCACATATTGCGTTTTATTTTGTCTGATATGACTGTGCCTTTGCTTCAAAAAAATACTGTTACTTCTTATCAAAAGCGTCCAATATTGAAAGATGTGTTAATTAACTGGAAAGAAATGCCGGCAACTGAAATATGTAATTTAATCCGGGCTTGTAATCCATGGAATAAAGGTGCAGCTACATTTTTAAATAATCAGGAATTAAAATTGATGGATGCCTGTATTGTTAATAAGGATGTTGTTATTAATGCAACTCCGGGTACCATAATCCATGACGAAAACTGTATTCATATTTTTTGTGCTGATCATTCAACAATAAACGTAAACATGATTTATTACAATGAGTCATTTATTCCTGCTTACCAGGCTAAATTATATGGTTTAAACAATGGAAAACAGTTGGGGGAATTCAGTTGATTTAAAATAAAAGTTATTTTCAATAATTCGTATTCGTTAAAGACAATTATATATGAGTGCCATTTTCGGAATTATCAATAAAAAAGAAAATACAGTTGATCAAAACATCATCAGCAAAGTGCAGCAAACATTGCAACACCGTTGCACCGATGGCAGTAACAGTTGGTTACAGGACAATGCTTTTTTCTGGCATGGCAAATTGTATGTGCATCCGCAACAGCAAAAAGAAATTTTACCTTTAGAAAAAGAAGGGCTGGTAATTGTTGCTGATGCTTTACTGTTTAACAGAGATGAATTGTTTAGTGTATTATCCCTACAAAAAGAAATTGATTTTCCGGATGCTCAATTAATTCTTGCTGCCTTTCAAAAATGGGGTAAAGATTGTGTGTATCATTTGGATGGCGAATATGTATTTGCCATTTGGGACAAACAAAGCAAAGAGTTATTTTTAGTGAGCGATCATATCGGTTTTCGCCCTGTATTTTATTATGATAGTAGTGAATGTTTTATTTTCTGCAGCGAGATAAAGGGTGTAGTGGCCGCCAAGCAAACACCTAATTATTTTAATGAAGAACATATAATTGAATATCATTTTCGCCAGTCACCACCCAACCAAACCTATAATAAAGAAGTGTTTGCTTTATGCGGCGGTAATACTCTTACATTAAGCAATAACAAAATAAATATTGAAAAATACTGGGTTCCAAAACCACTTGGCAAATACCATTTTACAAAACCCGAAGAATGGTTTGAATGTTTACGTGACCTTTTGTTTAATGCTGTTGAAAAAAGATTAAATCCTGATGTTCCTGTTGGTATCACATTGAGTGGTGGATTGGATTCTACCAGTATTGCCTGTATTTTATCCGAATTATTAAGAAAGAAAAACAAACCATTGTATGCATTTTCCTCAGTATTACCCATTGACCATAAAGGCATTGAACAGGATGAACGGCAATACATAGAAATAGTAAACAAACATTGCGGCAATATTATTCAAACTTATGTGGAAGCACCTGATGTTGGCCCTTTTGATAATGTGGAAGAAGCATTTGAGTTGGATGAATATTTACCCAATAGCTTTTTTTATATGGACCGAGTAATATTAGAATCAGCTAAAGAAAAAAACATAAGTAATTTGTTCACTGGCTTTGGAGGTGATTTTTGGGTATCTTGGACAGGCTATTCAGTCATTTTCCAGTTAATCCATTCATTTAAATTCAAAGATGCTTCCAATCTAATAAAGCAATTTTCAAAAACTAAACACAAGAAAAGCATTGACATTTTTAAACAAGAATATCTTGCCAGAACTTCACTGTATAATCAAATAAGGAAAATAATACATCATAAAGAAATAAATTGGCAAAAACAAACTGCCCTTTTAGAAAGCTTTTCGAATAAGTATCCTATAGATCCTGAAAAGGATATTATGAAAAAATATTCTTCCCAAATATTTGGGCTCATATCAAGCGGGAGAATAGGAGTATATACAGGTAGATTTAATAATAGAAATAATAATTTTAACATGAATTCAGCAATGCCTCTTTTTGATAGACATATATATGATTTCTTATTTGACATGCCAGTTAATCTTTTTGTACATAATGGTTACAAAAGAAGCCTTATTAGGCATTCAATGGAAGGTATAATCCCAAAAGAAATACAATGGAGATTAGATAAAAAAGCTTATTCTCCGAACTATCAAAACCGTATTATAAAAAAAGGGGATTGGTTAGAAGAACTGATAAATGAAAAGGAACTTTCCTTTATTTTTGAAAAATATATATCAAAAAAAATTATTCAGACTCATTTTAAAGATATTGTACCTGTAGCAGGTTTTATAGTCGGAAATAAAATTGTAGGCATCAGAATTGCACAAGCCGGTATCTTAGCTGTTATTTTAAAATCTTTAAAAACAAAAAAATATAGGTTTGAAGATTGATTATAAATTGATTAGAAAATATTTTTTTGTAAAATCCAATTATTTATTATCTTTTCCATTAAAACATACATTATGAAATATGAAAATCTAGCAACTTCAAACCCAACAGTACAGCAAAAACTCAAAGAAAACTGGAGTAAACCTGAAGTAAATATTATATCAATTACTACCCTTACACTTGGTTCTGCTTCTACTAGTGAAGATGCAGATTTTTCGAATACTTTAAGCTGATGTTGATTGTTAATATCTTTTAAAATACATTCATTTTTTCCTGTGACATCTTTTTAGGTTATGTTAATTAATTATGATGAATGCATTTGCATATAATGCAAAAATGTATTGCTAATTTTCTTATTCTTTGTTGTTAATTTATGGAATAATATACTTAAGCCACAAAGGCTCTATCAAAGAACTACTTTATATTTGCGGTCTAAATCAATTATCATTTAATTTAATTAACTGTAACCAAAACTTAAAAGCCGCTTATATCACATGATATAAGCGGCTTTTAACAATACTTCGCTACTACATTAACTTGGTGTAGGGTACAATCCGTTTATACAAATCATATAATTAACAGTAATATAAGGCTGTTGATTATTATGAGATTGACTACCCCCTACCATACTTACTGAATCGGCATTTAAAATACCTGAAACAGGTGGGTTACTTGCCGGTGCCTGGCTATAAGCAAAAGGCTGGCTGCTGTTTGCAGGATAGCCGGTTCCGTTTGATGCAGCTAATAATGCATTGGCTGGGTTACCAGTTGTAGCATTATTAGTTGTGGCATTAAAAGCATGTGTATGTACAGGCATGTTAGCATCCTGAAGGGTAACCGCATTTGCGCCACCATTTGCACCTAATGCATAAGCCGTACCCGCTTTACTGTTACCTGTACCCACTATAACCAAGCCTGATAATTTGGGCACATTAAAATTTGTTGCATTACCACCGTATGTATTGCCGATAACGGAATATAATGCATTATAATCGGCAACGCTTAAAGAACTGCCGTCGCATAACTGAAAATTTTCCGGCACATAATAGCCGGCAAACGCTATAATTTCTCCGAGATAATAATTCATATGAAATAGTTTTAAATTTTATTTATTAAATTTTGCTATTGAGGCCTTGGCGGGTAAGTACCGGTTGTAGCAATACAATATACCAATGCCATGTACGGTTGGCGGTTTTCATGCGCTGTACCTCCACCAACATTGGATATGCTTTTGGGATTTAGAGTGGTAGTATTTTGGCCTGCAGGTGCATATAAATTGGTTGTTGAACCATTGGGATTTAAATTGCTCTGCGTACTGCTGGTTGGCGTGTTAGGATTACCCAAAAATTCATCGGTCGCATTAGAAGCGTCATAAGTGTTTGCCGAACTGATTATATGAGTATGGGCAGGCATGGTGGTATCAGTAATTTGAACAGCTTCTGCACCACCGGCACCTGCGTTACCTAAAGGGTATTTTGTACCTGATTTGGCGGCAATACCTGTTCCAACTATCACCGTGCCATTCAAGTTAGGCAGGTTAAAATTGACTGTATTGCCGCCGTAATTAGTACCTAATAAAGAATACAATGCCGAGTTTTGCTGAACGCTCAGTTGCTGCCCATTACATGGTGCCCAACCAGCAGGTACTGCAGAAAAAGGAAATATTCTTATTTCACCTAAATAGTAGTCCATAAATATTAATTTTTGTGATGATGTAATTTTAGTGTTTTTTTACGTAATTGTTTATTGGTGTGGGGGAAATGTTCCCTCATAACAAATACCAAATTGCAATGGTAGGAAGGGCATTCTATTTTCGTGTGCCTCGGTACCACCTATACTGCTTAATGCTGTCGGGCTTAAGAATGCAGGTTGTAACCCAAGCGATTTAGCATAAGTAAACACACTTAGAAATTTAGTTGGGGATGTTGGTGGTTGAGTGTAATTTGTATTAGTGAGATAAACAGTAGAAGATGGTTGAGGAGTTAACTGACTCGGATTGCCTTTATGGTTAAATATTTCAGCCTGAATGTTATGATTATGTTTCGGTATTTGGTTAAGGTTCAGGGTTACAGATTCAGCTCCACCGGTTTGCCCCACAGCAACGCTGCTTGTAGTACCTGCAGCACCCATAGGTACTACACCCCTTAAATCAGGTAAATAAAAAATCTGCTGTGGGTTCGGGTTGTTGCTAGGGTCATAATTATGCCCGATAACTGCAAACAGTGCCTGATACTGTGTTATGGCTACCTGCTGCCCGTTGCAGGCAAACCAACCTTCGGGCACAAAATTGTAAGGAAAGGCCTTAATTTCGCCGATGTAATTGTCCATATTTTGTTTTTTTAGTTAGAAAATATAAATTGATACAATAAGTTAAAAAAGTAAACCAACTGCCCATGAAAACGTTTTGGTATGAGCTGTAAAAATTCCACTTACTACATTTGAAATAATAGTGGTAGCTAAATTATTTTCAATATTGAAATTTATTGTTTTAATACAGGATTCTAATTTTCTTATACTTTGATTAATTAAAATTCGATTTGATAATTTTAGTAACCAAATACATCGGAGGAAAATCCATTGGTATTATTCCTAATCTGGCTTTACCTGATGGAAGTTGGTGATAAAAAATTGCATTATTTATAACAGAAAAGGCCCAGGGTGTTTCTAATGCAAAACCACTTGTAAAATTCATATATAATATAGTGTCATTGGGATTGCGTATTGATTTGTTTGTTAAATCCGCCATTGCGTTTTCTTTTTGAACTTTCCCTATAAGTTTCACATTATATATATCCTGGACACACATGTTTCCTGAACATTCTGATCCATCATCAGGAATTGAAGTACTAATTCCCATATCACCGTTCCCATCAAATTCAAATCTGCGCATTAAAACAATTTTTCCTCTGACATCTTTTAATTCTGGAAAATTATTTTTCAGGTAAAGGAAAGCCTGTTTCCCATTAAAATATTCATTTACTTTTTGCCAGAATTTTAGGCCATCTGTATTGCCTTCAGCGTCATATTCTTCTTTTACGCTCATAATGATACTTTCTGAAGGATGCAGTTTTAAAAATGCAATACATTGATCTAATACACCACTAAAAGCTAAGTTGCAATAAAAAGAACCATGATGAATAAGCAGGGCATTATTAAAATGCCTGCATCTGATATCTAGAAATCTGATGCCCAAATCTAATTGATCAGTAATTGACAAACTTTGGCATCTCGCCCATCCTTTTCAGTAGATTGAATATAACGGAGCGTTAATCTAAATTATTTTTTTTGAATATACAAGTGATTGTGCTACTT
>Ga0364887_10514_pt1 | contig 17998 bp, 3 predicted proteins | sample ExccelJu500001D4_4_FD_206924 | JGI IMG/M metagenome (GOLD analysis project Ga0364887, IMG submission 206924) | Enriched cells from Trout Bog Lake Hypolimnion, Wisconsin, USA - BchlTB.July23.5000.01.D4 | ecosystem: Environmental > Aquatic > Freshwater > Lake > Hypolimnion/Profundal zone | place...
CTGTTGAGACCACTCTTAAACAAAAGGTTAGACTAATTGGTCTGACCTTTTTTATTTTGAAATTGTTTGTATTAGAATATTGTTAGGCAGCATTTTGCTAAGTTTACATTATCAAGAGAAAAGTTATTGCAAGTTTTTAAGAAGCAATTAAAACTTTAATTAGTTAATTTGTAAGTTGATTTATGAAATTTTAGATTGATTGATATGTGGAAGTATATTTTTTTAGTGATAGCCTGTTTTGTTTGTCAGTTCAGCTTAAAGGCACAGGTGACTACCAATAGAGAGGCTCTGCAGAGAATGGCTTTGCGAATTAAGCAAGAGTCAACTGATAGTCATCGTAAGACTGATTCCTTGGCAAAATTTCATCATTGGGCTATCACAATGAGAGGCAAAAACGGAAACTTTGCAAAATTGGTTGGCACAAACAAGTACAACAAACCAGTTTACTATACCACTTTCAACAATGTTGATGCTGCTGCAACTGTAGGAACAAGTGCCTTGTGGAAAGGAGGGAGCAGTGGATTGAACTTGAATGGCTCGTCTTCAAATATGAAAAACAAACTTGCCGTTTGGGATGGAGGTAGGGTTTTGGACACTCATATTGAACTAGTTGGGCGTATAAATAGAATGGATTCGTCAACATATAATGAATTTTCTGATCATGCCACACACGTAACGGGTACAATGATTGCAAGGGGTATTAACCCTTTAGTAAAAGGGATGGCAAATGGCTTACAAGGCATTCTCACTTATGAATTTGGTCTTGATGGTGTCGACTACAATGATATTCCTGAAATAAGCGGAGTAGCCTCGGATATATTCTTGTCAAACCATTCTTATGGTACTACTTGTGGGTGGTATGAAGATAATGGGGGTGATTGGTATTGGTATGGTAACAATGGGGATACTGTTGATTACAATTTTGGATACTACAGTCAAGAAACTCAACAGTTAGATAATATTTGTTACAATGCTCCATACTATCTACCAGTAAGGGCAGCAGGTAATAGCCGCAATCAAAACGGGCCTGCAGTTGGAGATTATTATTATTATTATGTAGGAAACAGTATCTATCCGCAACAATCAATTAGGCCAGCCGGTATCTCTAATAATAATGCCTATAATACTTTAGCCCCGGAAGCAAGTGGAAAAAATATTATAACAGTAGGTGCTATTTCAGCTATTCCTTATGGTTATACACAGCCAAGCGATGTGATTATGAGTTCGTTCAGCAGTTGGGGGCCTACTAATGATGGGCGTATTAAACCAGATTTGGTTGGGGATGGCGTAAATGTATACTCTACTGTTTCAAGTAATGACAGTGCCTATGATTATGATAGTGGAACATCCATGTCTTCGCCAAATGTTGCGGGTTCTTTATTGTTGTTGCAGGAATATTATTCCGAATTGCACAATGGTGATTCTATGCGAGCAGCCACTTTAAAAGGGTTGGCAATTCATACTGCAAATCAGGCGACCACTGTTCCTGGACCAAGTTATGCTTTTGGCTGGGGGCTATTGAACACTGCTCAAGCAGCAGAGGCAATCAAGGTTTCCAATGCAACAAAGAATGCCGTAAATTCTGAATATTTGATTTATGAAAATACACTGAACAGCGGGCAGCCATTTAGCCAAACATTCACTGCTACAGGTACTGGATTGCTAAAGGCTACTATCTCATGGACTGACCCAGAAGGGCAGGTGGTTACCGTTGATTCTACTCATAATCCGATAGATCAGTTGGTAAATGATTTGGATTTGCGCATAATAAAGAATGGCACTACTACTTACAAACCTTGGATATTGAAACCATCCAATCCTTCCGCTGCTGCAACCACAGGTGATAATTATCTGGACAATGTGGAACAAGTAGTGGTAGATACAATTAATAAGGGGGACACCTATACCCTTCAAATTACCAACAAAGGCACATTATATAATGGTTCCCAAGCTTATTCACTAATCATTTCGCAACCAGGGGATACTGCCCTGCCTTTAAAGCTATTAAGTTTTACTGCTACTTTAATTAATGACAAAGTGAATCTGAACTGGGCTACAACGAATGAAGTCAGTACAAATTCTTTCATTGTTGAAACAAGTGTCGATGGAACTAATTGGAGTGATATTGCAACCCTTCCTTCAAAAAACAATAAGTCAGCCAACCAATATACCCTAGATAACATTGTTCCCCAAAATGGCACAAACTATTACAGACTAAAAGTGGTGGATGTTGATGGTAGTTTTACTTATTCGGAAGTACAATCAATTCAGGTTATGATTAGCAAAGAATTGTTTTCATTGGCTCCAAACCCTACAGGCAATCAGACTACGCTTTCCTTTGATAATGATATAAAACAAGCATCTATTAATGTGTTCAATATGTTGGGTAGGGTAGTAGCTGCTAAACAAGTAAACTTACAAGGAACGAATACTTGCCAGATAGAAACAACTCAATTGCCAGCAGGCGTTTATAGTATTCGTGTAAATACTAACGATGGCACTTCTATCAAAAAGCTTTTGGTCAATCATAATTGATGATTATCAGATGAAGCTGACTTTATTGGGCCTCACTCATTAGCGAAAAATATCCTATTAGGTCATTAGTCCTTATTAGTTATTTTGTCCCAATGTTGTTCGAATAAGTCCTCTTGGTCTCGCTGGGAGGTATAGGGAAATTGAACAACGAAAAGAAGTTCTAAGTTAATTAATCTAAACCAAAATATTTCAATATTACATTCTTATGTTTAGCACTTTTAAATTTCATTTTACAAGGGTAATCGTGCTTTTGGTATAACAATGATTAAAATAAAATATTTCGGCAACGATACCGCAAGCGTTACCGTAGATTTAAGTTCTATTTAAGGCAACACTTTCGCATTAGTATTATATTTTCGTTATCCACCATTATAAAATAGTTTTTCTGAATAATAAAATAATTAAACTATTTTGATTCAACAAAGTAGATGAATAATTGAAAATTGTCAATTGGTTGAAAGATAACTTAACTCCAAAGGGGTACAATGTATATTTATTTTTTTAAGCGATTTATAGCCATTTTATGAAAAATACACGTAACACAACTTCATGCCCAAGAAGTATTCTTTCCCGTTTAGGGCTTCTTCTATTGCTTTCTTTATTTTTTAGTGTGAGTGGGTTTGCTGGAACTAACTATTATTGGTTTGGTGGTTCGGGGAACTGGAATGACGGAACCCATTGGGGTACTGCAACCAATGGTGGGGGTTCAACAGGAACTGCACCTGGTTCTAGCGATGTTGCCATATTCGATGCAAACTCAGGACTAAGCTCCAGCATAACTTGTACAGTTTCAGCTGCTACAACGGTCGGTAGTGTCCAGATAAATGGAGGTTCAATTAGAATAGCTACTACTACTACGAATTCCCTAACTACGAGTGGGGATTTTCAAGTAAATAACTCTGCAGTGTTTTATTATGATAACACAGTTGCTGGCAAACTGTATGTTGGCGGAGCGTTTCTCGTTGGTTCATCCGCATCTATACTTCCAGTATCATCAGGTACTTGGACAATCTACTTACAAGGTGGCGGGGGTAGTGGAAACAACATTAGTAGTTCAAATAATACAGGAAATACTGTTACTGACTACGGAAAGATAAATTTTACGGTGAATGCTGCATACACCCTTAATGGAAATGTTTACCTCTACACTACAAATACTACCACAACAAGAACTTTTACTATTAATTCTGCTAGTGCATCAATATCTACAAGCACCTACACTTTTGATTTACAACGTACTCAGTTAGTGCTGACAAATGGGGCCGTAAATGTAAACTCTGGGGGTACATTACAGACTGAATGTACGCTTGCATCTCCTATTACTTATACTGCAGGAACTTTGAACTTTTCGGGAACGGGATATAATGGAACAGTAATTTACAATGGTGCAGCGGCGGAGTCGGTTTATAATACCACATACTACAACTTAACATTGAATCAAGCTCAAACCTTCACGGCTCTTGGTGCAATTACGGTAAACGGAACGTTGAAAACCACGCTAGGCGGAACCATATTTGATATGAGTACTTACCAGTTAAGTGGAGGCGGTTCGTTTGCTGCAACCAATACCGGTACCATAAAAACATCCTATGTTGGTGCATCAGCCATACCTGCGGTTTCTTATGGAACAACAGGAACGGTACAATATGCTGTAACTGGTCAAACAGTTGTTGCGACAACCTATAATAACTTAACGCTTACTTCCAATACCACCTCTGCTAGTGGTACTATTACCCTTAATGGCAATTGGAACAATAGTGGGACATTTACACCAGGCACAAACTCGGTTACATTTTCTGGTGGTGGGTCACAGAGCATCACGGGGGCAACTACTTTCAACAATCTATCAACTTCTACAAGCAATACTAACTTAACTGTTAGTTCTGCAATAACAGTTTCAACTTTTCTTAATGTGGCTGCATCAACTACCCTCCAACTGGGAGCAGCACTTACTTTGTCAACAGTTGGTACTGGCTCGACAGGGTCAAATATTGCGGGTACTTTGCAATTGAATAGTGGTGGGAGCGTGGTTACCAATGCACCCTATTATATTTCTACTTCAACATTGATATACAATACAGGCGCAACAGCAAACGTTGGAATCGAATGGACTGCAGGAAACACAAGTGGACAAGCAGGTGTACCTAATAATGTACAAATTGGTAGTGGTGTTGCTTCTTCTGCATTTAGTTTTAATGGGTCTAGCAGTTCTTACACAATGACTGGAAATCTTAATATTACCAACAATACAGGTGCTACATTAACATTTGGAACCAGTGGAACTGCTACACTGAATATTGGAGGGAATTTTTCTAACTCAGGCACATTTACACCCGTTTCTGGGACTGTTAACTTTAATGGTAGTGGCACTCAAACCATTTCAAATGGGCAAACTTTCTATGGGTTGACCATATCAAATTCATCTGTAACATTTCCTGCCGCTACCACGAGTACTTACTTAACAATAGCAGCTTCGATAACACAACCTGTTTCAACCACCATAACTACTGCCAACTTAACCATTAACGCTGGGATTACATTTACTCAATCTCCAGGTGGTACAGCTAGCCAATCCTTGAATACAGCGAGTAGTAACAATGCTGTTTTCAATATGAATTCTAGTGCAAACACTATCAGTATAGGAAACAGTGGCATCTTGAATGTTAATGGATGGTTTAAAAGTTCGATAGGTAGCGGCACTATTACCATCGGAACCGGTGCAGCGATAAATGTGAATAGCAATGCAGTTTACAACTGTTCTGGCTCGGGAAGTAATGTGCCTCCTGCTACTTGGGCAACAACATCTACACTCTATTTCTCCGGCATTGTAGGTTCGGCTCCAACGATGCCCACAACTGTAAACACCTATGGGAATATAATATGGAACTGTACTGGGCAAACTACAACGAGTGCTTACATATTTCCCTCGGGCAATACTGCTACTACATTAACTATTAATAATCTTATCGTATTAAACACAGGTACTGCTGCAACTCCTACTTATCTTAAATTATCCAACACGGCTACAAGTAATGTTACTATCAATATCGCTAATTTACAAGTTGGTAGTGGCACAGGTTATTCTTTCAATGGAAGTTCCATAACTACTGCCGCTAGTGGAGTTGCCACTTTGGAGTTGTACTACAACAATTCTACTGCTACAAGCCCCACAATTTCAGTGTCAGGTAATATCCTTGTTGCGGGTAGTGTAACAAATTCTTCTACTGCCACCTTAACTACAGGGTACAGTTGTACACTTGCCACTCAAGGTAATTTTACAGTAAATAATGATGCTTACAGTGCATTTAATTATGCTGGTGCAAGTGGAAATATAAGTATGACTTTTAATGGTACATCTAATCAAACTATTTCAGGTGCCACTACTTTTAACACATTTAATATAGGCAGTAGTAGTTTGCCTGCCTCGTCTGTTAGCTTAGCTTCTTCCTCTACACTCACTTATAATACACTAACGGTGTATGGTAATGCTACTCTCGCAACCGCCAACTCTTCTGGTTTAACGGCATCATCATCATCATCAAGTACAATTACTGTAAATGCAAGTGGTAAATTAATAATAGGTTCCGGAACAACAGTTACCAACTCTACAACATCTTCTAAAACCAGCATTGCAGGTACTTTGCAAATAAATGGCGGAACTATTTCAACAGCTCCAACTTATACTTATACTTCTTATTTAGCTTATAATACTACTACTTCGGTATCAACTGAGTGGGGTAGTGGATCAACGCTTGGTGTAGGGGTGCCAGAAAATGTGTCAATACTTTCTGGAACAGTTACAATGAGCGGATCTAATTATGTACTTGGAACACTTGCCCTGTCAAATAGTGCATCCCTCGTTGTAGCAGCAAATACGCTAACCATTGCAGGTAGTGCCCCAACAACCGCAGGGGGGGCAATCGATGCAAGTAATGGCAGTGCCACGGTTGTATTCACAAATGTTAGTGCCATTACATTGCCCGCTTCTTTGTTTAGCGGCAACATAAATAACTTAACTATTAATGGTGGTGGTGTAACACTGGGTTCAAGCATTACAGTAGCTGGCACTCTAAACCTTAATGCTGGTAACCTTACTTCAACGGGATATTCATTGAATGTCACAAATACTGCGAATAATGCAATTAGTGGTGGAAGCAGCTCTTTTATCATTGGTTCATTAACTTGGACACTGCCTACCAATTATTCAAGTGGTGCAACTTACACTATGCCATTGGGCGTATCTGGCACTTACATGGGTTTTGCTTTGGTTGCTCCTGTTACAGCTAGCACAGGGACAGCAACTGTGACGGTTCAGGCTTATGGTAGTGGCAGCAGTGGTTCGATTAATAGTACGCTTGCAAGTATTAGCGGCAACTATTGGTCTTTCAGTAGCAATAATTTTACTAGTGCCAGTAATGTGAAACTAATCGGGAGCAGCTTAATTTCAAGTAGTAGCGTGGTGGCAGGTAGTAGTGGTGGTAGTTATACAAACTTGGGAGGTAGTTATACATCTCCTTATGTAGTAAGTACAAGTGGTATTACTGGAAGCTATCAAGATTTTGCGGTTGGTGTAATACCTGCTTTCTCTTTAGGTACGATTGTCCCTACTGCTATTTCTGGTATTTCGGGTCAGGGTAATACAACAGGTTATTATGGTCAAACAATTACTATCAATGGATATTTTGGTGGTGGTTCAAATACGGTAAGTATTGGTGGAACTGACGTTACTTCATCTTGTACAATTGGTACAACCACTATAACATTTGCCTTGCCTACAGCGGTTTCAACAGGTATTTTACAAGTTACAGAAGGAAGTACAAGTTTAACAAATTCCTTTACTGTATTGGGATATATTAGCACTAATTCAACTGATTGGGCTACAAACACTACTTGGTTAGGAGGTAGTGTGCCTACAACTGGGAGTACTGTTACTATCAACAATGCGGTTACTGTAAATGATGGTACTGCAACTTCAACACCACCTTCTAATGTGACCATTCTTTCTGGGGAAAGCTTAACTTTTGGTTCAAGTGGCTCATTGACGGCAAGTTCTACACTTAGTAACGCTGGTGCTATCACTATGACTTCGGGAGGAATGCTAAATGTTGGCGGATCTTTCACTAATACCGGCACATTCACTGCTGGTAGTGGCACAGTTGCTTTCAATGGAACTTCTTCTCAAACAATTCCATCCCTTAATTATAATATTCTTTCTGTTACCAATACTGCTGCCACTGTTACTGCTGGTGGTACAATAACAGTAGGCAATAACTTAAGCATCGCTTCTGGTGCTACACTTGCGGCTAGTTCCTACACAATTAATGTAGCTGGTAGTTTCAGTAATGCTGGAACTTTTGTTGGGAATACGGGTACAGTAATATTTAATGGCATTGGCAACAACAGTGTTTCAGGTTCAGGGACGACAAATTTTAATGCTGTTACTGTAGCAAATAACTCGTCAAGTTCTGGGACTAATACATTAAGCATAGGAGCAAATGTTACTTGTGCTGGTCTATTGACTGTTGGTAATTCGTCTTACTCTGGGTCTTTAACTGTAAGTAATGGAAATACGTTAACGTTAAATGGCGGGATGACATTGTCATACAATAGTAGTTATATCGGCAAGTTGGTTACAAGTACATCTTTAAGTTCGGGATCTGCAACAAATGGTGGAAGCAGTAATGGAACTGTCGTTTTTGGTGCAGGCACTTATACTTTCAATACGGGGTCTACGATAGCCAACAATGGATACTTACAGAACTCCGCAGTTTCTACTATTGTACCAACTACAATAACAATGGGCGGCTATAGTGTTTATGAACATAGTTTGGATGGGGGCACTGTTCCAACTGCTACTTGGGCCTCCACTTCAACACTCTATTTTACCGGTATGACCTCTACTAAACCAACAATCCCTGCTTCTAACTTTGGTAATGTAGTATGGAATTGTACTAGTCAGGGAAGCAACTCTGGACCTCAATTGAATACATCTATACAAGGTAATTTGGTAGTATTGAGTAGTGGTTCTGGTGGTAATTTTCATATAACTAACACAAGCACCTCTGGTCTTACCTATACAATTGGAGGATTTATTCAAGTCGGGGGAACTTATGAAGGTCTCACGCAAGGTTCAAATGCTACCCTTAATTTATTTTCGAATGGTGCTAGTACTAGCAATCCAACAATTTCAGTTGCTGGTGGAATAACTGTTGGGGGGACTTCTTCCTACACGGCTTCTATTGCATCAACTTCTGTATGCACCTTGACTACTTCTGGAAGCTTTGCGATAAACACGTATGGTACAGCTACGATGACAAATATTTCTCCTGTTATTTTTAATGGATCTGGCGTTCAAACCATTTCTTCTGGTTTAACCTTTAATACGTTGTCTGTTTATAATTCAAGTGTTGTATTGCCTTCTGTTCTAACTGCATCAACTGTCACTATAGGTGATGGAACGCATACAATGAGTCTAACTCAACCTACTGCAACAATTGTTAACACAACTAGTGCATTTAATGTATCTATAAACGCAACTTATACTATTGCTTCGGGCACTGGGTCCTCTTTATCTGCGGGAACAAATAATGCAGTATTGAACTTTAATTCTGCTAGTGGCACTATCACCAATAATGGTACTATTGCCATCAATGGATGGTTTACAAATGGTAATCAAAATACTAGTACTGCTACAACTTTAACAGGAAGTGGGACTTGGACTATTGGAGGTCAGGGGGTTTACCAACACAATACTATAAATGGACAAATTCCTACGATGACTTGGGCTAGTGGTTCTACACTTTATTATACTGGTACTCACGGTGGAGGTACTCTAGCTTCATCAGGGCTAAATCAATCATTTAGAAAAGTGATTTATAATTGCCCAACCAACCCTTCATCAGCTAATTACTTCAATCCTACTTCTATTCAAGATACCCTATTTGTAGTAAATACTGGAACTTCAACACCTAGAACATTCCAAATAGAAAATAATGGGGTATCTACCACAATCGGAACATTGATTGTCGGTACTGGAGCTAGTTCTTATTACTTTAATGGTGGTATCATTACAAGTAATCCTGTTGTCGTTTCTTTGGGTACAGTCATAGCTCCAACAATAAATGTAATAGCAAATGTATTAGTACAAGGAAATAATAGTACTAATACTGCGACCTTAACTTCTTCATCAGGAAGTTCAATACTTAACGTTGGAGGTAACTTTACTGTTGCTTCTAATGCTACATTTACTACAACGAATATTAGTTTAAATTTAGATGGTTCTGGTACTAGTTTATCTCCTCAAACTATTACCACTGGAACACAATCTTTTAGTAATTTAATTGTAAGTAATTCAACTTATGTAACACTTTCAAATTCTATTACAGTAACTGGGACACTTACGTTAACCTCTGGAACACTCAATGATGGCGGCAATATTATCACAGCAAATGGTAATGTATCGGGAACTGGTACACACACAGGTACTGGTCTTTTGTTACTTACTGGCGGTTCTTCTTCCTACAGTTTGGGTAACAGTTCGGGTACTATTACGCTTGGAAATGTTCAACTGAATGATAATAGTAATAATGCTGTATTAGCAGGAAATACTGTCATTACCGGTACACTCACACTTGGTGCAGGCAATGTATTACTAGAGAATTATAACCTTTCGTTATCTGGCACTCCTGTTGGTTATAGTAGTAGCAGCTTCATTCAACATTGGTCAACTAATACCGGGACTCTTACTATAAACAACGTTGGTTCAGGCACTGTAGTGTTTCCAGTGGCAATTTCATCTAATTATGTCCCTCTGACTTTTACTGGCACAACCAATGCTCCTAACATCACGGTTGGCTTTATTACAAATATTACCAATAAGCCTACTATCAATCCTGTTGATACAATTGGCTTACAATGGTCTATTCAAGCAAGTACTGCAAGTACTGCTACTGTTACATTCCAATATCCCAACAGTGGTAGCCTTGTGGGTAGTGGGTTTTTAAGCACCGGGGTTGTTGTTGCAGGTATCTATGCTAGTGGTGCATACACTGAAACAGTATTGGGTAGCACATCTACTGCTGGTTCTTATTATACCAATTCTACCACATCCGCCTTAACGCTACCAACAAGTAGTGCAAGTTTATATGTTATAGGCAACCAATATACCTTTGCTGCTGGTGCACCTACTCCGTCAATCACTTATCTGACTGGTGGAAACAGCCAAGCTACACTAGGTTTCTCTGCAGTTTCAAATGGTGCTACTATCACTGGTTATACAATTACACCATATATTGGTAATACAGCACAGACACCAATAACTGGAATAAGTAGCAGCCCTTATGTTGTAACTGGATTAACTAATGGTACTGCTTATAGATTTACGGTGAGTGCTACTAATAGCTCAGGTACTGGCACTAGTGCTTATTCAAACTATGTTACCCCAGCAACACCAACAATCTACGACTCAATATTAGCTAACAGAACAGCAATTCAGTTCTTGAATGTAACCAGTTCAGGTGTTAATTCGGTTACATATAACTGGACTCAAAATGGAGGAATGTTGGACAGTACTTTCACACAATTAAGTGTTAGTGGAAGTGACAGTGATTTGTATTACTTAAATCACCTTCAGTATGTTTTGGATATGGCGGAAGCTTACACTTTGAATGCTAGCTATGTTTCAGGAGGAATAAATAAGAGTTGTTATAACAATCCAATTGTGAAGGATAGTATCATTAGTGCATTTACTTGGTGGTTGAACCGTGTTCCAACTTATGCTGCTCACAACTGGCATTACGCGACCATAGATTATCCAGTCACTTTGTCAAGTCTACTAGTTGTGATGCGTGGTATTGGAACAAACGTAGATACCACAGGTTTTGGTACGCTTGAACAGACTGCTATAAGTCGTTGTTTCGCAAATCCAGAAACGTATAATGGTGCTGCTCCAACTGCAAGTGAAATAGGCGTTTATTGCAATGGATACCAAACACCAATGCAGAATTTATTAAACGGTACTACTTACAATGGCGACAATACCACCAATATTTGTGATTATTGGTTGGACTGGGGCTGTTTGACAAAACAAGCATGGGTTGTTGATACTGCAATTTCAGATTTATATACTACGATGAATTTTGCTGAAACTGCGGTTACCTCAGGTTTAAATCCAGATTATTCTTTCTTCCAGCATTACAAACAAGTTTACACGGAACAATATGGTGGTGGTTGGGCTCATGATTTGGTTGCATTTGCCAATTATTTAAAAGGAACAACTTATGCTATGTCACAAACTCAGTTGGATACAATCTACAACTATGCTCATGGTTCTTATTATGCAGCAGCTAGAGGTACTTATAAAGACTTTAGCTTGAATGGAAGAGAAATAAGCATTATTAACAATAATATTGTGGATAGTACGATTGCAGAATTAGGCGCACTTGTGGATGGAAATTCTTCTCACGTAACAGCATATCAACTTGATAAGGCTAATTGTGAAACTTCATCTCCTAACTACACGGGTGATACCCTTCATACGCATTACTTCACTGCTGATTATACTTTGCACAAGAGACCAAACTTCAATTTCTCCGTGCGTTCAGTATCTACAAGAACCAATATGGACGAATCACTGAACAGTCAAAACTTGTTTGGTACTTTCTTGGCACAAGGTGCAACATGTATCATGGTTCACGGTAATGAGTACAACAACACTTTCGCCAACTGGAACTGGAATTATGTACCTGGTGTAACAGCGAGTGATTCATTGTCTGGTGGAATTTCAGTTACCCAAAGAAATCCCAATTCAGGTGCTACCGATACTGGTTATACCAAATTTGTGGGTGGTGTAAGTGATGGCAGGTATGGTGCTTCGACGCTTTCTCTAAATTACAATCAAGTAACTGGAAATAAATCTTGGTTCTTCTTTGACAGTGCAGTCGTTTGTTTGGGTGCTAATATTCAAAGCCCTAAAACGGGTATGAACATCGTTACAAGTGTTAATCAGGCAGTTATCAACGGGCCAATTTACTACAACAATACATCGGGAGGTTCATATTCAACATTTACTCCACCAACAGATGCAAATCCTGCTACTGTAACAGGTACAAATATTTACAGTGTCTTTCATGATAGTATTGGTTACTTCTTCCCAACAGGCAATAATGTTACCATCAAGCAAGATAGTGTTTATGGCAACTGGACTAATGTAGATTCTTTATTTACTTCTTCAACTCCAGATACAACCGATATGTTCTTGTTGTCTATCAATCACGGGACTGCCCCATCAAATGGAACTTACCAATACATAGTTGCGCCAGGCATATCATATACTACTATGCAGAGTTACAATCCGCTTAATACAATCAGTATCCTTTCTAATACCAAGTATGTTCAGGCTGTAAAACACAATGGGTTGAATATGATGCAAGTAATCTTCGATTCTGCAACTAGCATCACAGACCCAACATCTGGTATTACTGTAAAAGTGAACCAGCCTTGTGCTTTGATGCTTAGCAATATGAATCAAAACCCATTGACGGTAACGGTATCTGATCCAACACAATTATTGTCTAGCCTTACTGTTACGATGTCATACAGCAGTAATGCTTCTCAGTTTAATGTAGTCAATCAGTCCTTGCCATCTGCCTATTTCGTTGGTTCTTCAGTAAGTTTCACTGTAGATTCTACTACAGCTTCGGCTACTTGGGTAGGTACTACAAGTACCAATTATAGCACAGCTAGCAACTGGCTTGCAAATGTTGCTCCAACTGTTGGTGCCAATATTGTCATTGCTGCTGGTGCACCTCACTACCCTGTGCTTAACAGTAGTGCTGCTACTACCATCAATAAGATGACAATCACTGGTGGTTCATTTACTGTAAATAGTACAGATACCTTGAAGGTTGATAGTACCATCATCAACACTGGTGGAACCCTGACAATAAATGGCACTGTTGCTTACGCCGGAACATCGGCGCAGACAATTGGTGCAAACACATTTGCAAGCAATACAGTAAACAATGTAAGGATTAACAATGCAGCGGGCGTCACACTCGCTGGTGCTTTGAATATTTCTGGAACTTTATATCCTACTGCTGGCACCTTAAATGCCGCTGGTTACCTAACCTTGCTATCCTCTAGCACTGGTACAGCAAGGGTTGATAATGTATATGGCGCCATCACTGGCAATGTGAATGTTCAACGATACATTACCCCTAAAACTGCACGTAAGTTTAGTTTCATAGGTAGTTCGGTTGCAGCATCTATCCGTAGTGCTTGGCAACAACAGATTTACATTACTGGTGCTGGTACTGGCGGCGTTTCTTGTGGCACCACTTCGGGCGATGGTGTTGCATCAACCGATATGTACAACAGCAATGGATTCGACGTTACTCCATTAAACACACCAAGTATGTTTACGTATAATGCCACTAAAATAAATGGAAGCAGGTATGTGAGTGTTGCAAATACCGATCAAACGAATCTTGTTCCGGGTACTGGCTATATTCTAAATATCCGTGGAAACAGGGCCGATGGCAATTGTTTCAATCAATTGGAGACTGGTTCTCCCACTGCTCCTGATGAAGTTACGCTGAATGTAACGGGGACTTTGACTACTGGCAATGTGACCGCTACCTTGTACGATACAACGTTGAGTAAATATACCTTGTTGGCAAATCCATACCCAAGTCAACTAAGTTTCAGTGCATTCCAAACAAGTAACAGTACCAATGTTTACAACAAGATGTGGACTTACAGTCCTTTTGGAAGTGGCAATTATACTACCTACCTCAATGGAATTATTGCCAACGGGGCTACTGGTTACGACAACACTAGTGGCAACTACATAGCAAGTGGACAGGCATTCTTTGTGGAAGCAACCCAAGCTGGTTCTGCTGGTACGGTTACTTTCCACGAAAGCCACAAGACAAATGGGGCAATTCCTAACACCCAGTACTTTGGTACCACAGAGAATAAATTGATACGCATAAGCCTTCAAGCTGCTTCGGATAGTAGTTTGTTGGATGAAGTTGTTGTCAGGTTCGGTAGTGAAGGTTCGGCGGTTTATAATCCGAATGTAGATGCACATTCTTTAAGTGCAGCCAATCAAACGTTGGTTTCTTTGAAGGGAACCGATCGTTTGGCAATAGCCACTCACCACCCAACTATTGCTGATACCGATACTACCCAATTGGGCATCAGCAGTAAATCCAATGGTGCTTTCCGCTTGTTGCTAAGCGATTATCAAGCATTGGATAATGCTCAAACAATAACCTTGTTAGATAATTTCTTGGGTACTACTCAGGATGTAAGGGCAAATCAAGCATACACTTTCAACGTTACATCCGATACTGCAAGCATGGGCAACAACAGGTTCAAGATCATTGTGGGTGGCGTAAGTCCATTGCCTGTGAGCTTTACTAGCATTGCAGCTACTAAAAATAGCGATGGTGTTTCTGTAAATTGGAGCGTTGCCAATCAAGTCAACATTTCAAATTACGAAGTAGAAAGAAGCACTGACGGCAGCAACTTCGCAAGTATTGCGACCACTAAGGCAACCAATGCAAGCAGTTATTCAGTAGAAGATAAAAACATCCCTGCCGATGCCAACACATTGTATTATCGCATCAAATCGATTGGTGAAAACGGTAGCTTCAAATACAGCACAACTGCTAAACTCACAATTCATCACTCACCACTCATCACTATCTATCCTAACCCTGTTAAGAATGTTCTAAACGTAACAATCGGTAGTGCCACAAACGGTACTTATGGCGTGAGGATATTGACAGTTGCAGGAAAAGAAGCAATGAGTAGGAGAGGAGTCGCCGTCAATGACAATACCATTACGCTCAATGCTAGCAACCTTGCAGGTGGGGTCTATATGCTGGAATTGACAGATGAAAACGGTAACAAACAACTAGAGAAGTTTGTGAAGAATTGATAATTGTAAAAAAAGAAGTATATTAACAACGCAAAAAAAATATATTTGTTTTTCAAATAAATTTTACAAAATAAAAAAAATGAATGCGGCTTTAATCACCCTATTTATCGGTACGGGCATTTGTATTGCTTATGCCCAAAACACAAATGTAAACGTCGATGTTGTGAAAGGCAACAAGGCAGTGAATTGCGAATTTTTATCGTCAGGAAAAAATGATTATTTTATTCTGGAGACCGGCTACCAAGAAATATTGGAAGGGGGCTCCGAAAACAAAAAATCTAAATTGGTGATTACTGTACTGAACGAAACAAAAAAAGTAGGAGATGTTGAAACCCGTGTGGTGGAAGAAAATGAAACGCTGAATGGTGAACCCGTAGAAATTTCGAGAAACTATTTTGCCATATGCAAGCAAACCAACGCTATCTATTATTTTGGAGAAGATGTGGACATTTACAAAAATGGCAAAGTGGTTAACCACAATGATTCGTGGTTGGCTGTTGGCAAAAACAAGCCAGGTATTCAAATGCCAGGAAAAATAGTGTTGGGTGATAAATATTACCAGGAAATTGCCCCTAAAGTAGCAATGGATAGGGCAGAAATATTGAGCAATAAAGAAAGCTTTGAAACCCCTGCTGGCAAATTTGAAAATGTATTAAAAACAAAAGAGACTACACCGCTTGATCCTTTGGAAAAAGAATATAAACTATATGCACCTGGCGTAGGCTTGATACAAGATGAGAATATGCTGTTGGTTAAATATGGCTATGTAAAATAGTTTAGTCGGTTTTTTAAAGAGAAAAGCCCTTGAAGAATTAACTCCAAGGGCTTTTTCTTTTATCTTCAGAAGAGATCTTTCTCAAGAAAAAAACAATTTTTAAAGGAATTGCTGCAAAAGTAGAAGGAATTAGGTTTGAAATGGGTATCCAAAACCTTTAACCGTACGGTTGGAAGACTGAACCGTACGGTTGAAGGTTTTTAATGGGTATTTAAGAAAATAATAGCTTTTTATAACTATCCAATTTACTTCAAAAATCAACAGGGCTACCAACTCTATAAGGGTTCGAAACTCTTATAGAGTTTTGAAAATGCTAGTCTGGATTCTTTAGTTTAGCAAGAATAAGATTGCTTTATACTTCCACTAATTAATCCCCAGTTTCACAAACTATTTTCGATGGGCATTGCACCTTTCACCGTTTACTGACAACTGTTAACTGTTCACTGCCACCAGTAGCTTACTTTTGCACCGCTTTCTTTGATGGCGTTTTGAAAGTTTTTCAACTGAATCGAATGAAACTGCTTCGTCACATACCTTTTTTACGTGCTGTATTCTGGCACAGCCTCACCGCTTTTGGCGGGGCTGCGCATTACGGGGTGATGTTAAAGACGTTTGTGCAACAACGCAGAGACATCACGGAGGATGAATTGATGGACTTTGCTAGCTTTTGCAACATGCTTCCTGGTGCCTCTTCCACCCAAGCATTAACGCTTATCGGATACAAAAGAGGGGGCATACCATTGGCATTGCTCACCTTACTTATTTGGATTACACCTGCCTGTATCATCATGGGGGGGGCTATCTTTTTTGCTGGATTATTTCGATGACAGGTCTATCAACGTAAAAATATTTCATTTTGTACAGCCTATGGCCATTGGGTTTATCGCTTATGCTGCTTATAGGGTCTCCAAACTTTCAATACACAACACCATCACCCGAATCATCCTTGTTGTGGTGGTGGTGCTTACTTTTATCTTATTTAAAACCCCTTGGATTTTCCCTGCGGTAATTGTTGCCGCTGGCATTGTCACCAATTTCAGTGATAGGCGTATCCCCCAAAAAGGGGTGCCGCCAAAGCAGATAAAGTGGGGCAATATGCTCATCTTCCTGGCACTCTTTGGCATTGCAGGGTATCTATCCGAAACTGCCACAAGGAATAATTGGAAAAATCACAAGGCTTTCAACGTATTTGAAAGTAGTTATCGGTTTGGCAGCCTTGTTTTTGGTGGCGGCGATGTATTGATGCCAATGATGTACGAGCAGTATGTTGTCCGCCCTACTACGCCGCGAATTATTGCAACACACCGGGATGTATTGCAGATGAACAAAGCTGATTTCCTGACTGGTTCGGGTATTGTGCGGGCAATTCCTGGGCCCGTGTTTGCCATAGGTGCTTTTACGGGGGGGATGGTTTTGCGTTCCGACAATACGGTTTCCTCTCAGTTGCTTGGTTGTCTGTTGGGCAGCCTCGGCATCTTTTTGCCAAGTGTATTGTTGGTGCTGTTTTTCTTTCCTGTTTGGCATAACCTAAAAAAGTATGCGGTCATCTATCGTTCCCTCGAAGGTATCAACGCTGCCGTGGTAGGATTGATGAGTGGCTCTACTTTATATTTGATAAAAGACATCCTAAACATCAGCGCAAGACCAAGTATCTGGATGGTAGCTGCAGATGTTGGCATCATTATACTCACTTTTATTGCCTTGCAGTTCTCTAAAATTCCGCCGCCTTTCATTGTACTTGC
>Ga0364887_10521_pt1 | contig 17770 bp, 12 predicted proteins | sample ExccelJu500001D4_4_FD_206924 | JGI IMG/M metagenome (GOLD analysis project Ga0364887, IMG submission 206924) | Enriched cells from Trout Bog Lake Hypolimnion, Wisconsin, USA - BchlTB.July23.5000.01.D4 | ecosystem: Environmental > Aquatic > Freshwater > Lake > Hypolimnion/Profundal zone | place...
TCACCAGCAATAATCCAAAGAAACAGGTATTGGCAAGATCCTTTGCTGTATGTAAACGAAAAAATCTTTGAAAAAGCCAACAGGCCCCAAAGGGAAGTAGAAAAGAGCCGATCAGATTAGGTGCAAAACCTACAAATGGCTTGATAAAAGTAGGAATATGCACAAATGGGCGTATAATAAACTTAATAGCCCATATTAACAGCGTATCAGTTATCACTGTCCATTTAGAAATTTTCTTTAGCCGCATACAACCAAAAATTTCAGTATTGAAAGTAAAAATCAATCAGAAGTGCTTGTCTTATTAAAGATCAATCTTATTCATCGAAATTAATCGGTTTGCTCCAGATTGTAATGATCCGCCAAAGGAATAAGGTCAGGCTCACCACAAACCAAATATAGAAAATTATATTCCCGGTAGTAATATGCTCATGAATAAAAGCATAATCAAACATGATACCTGCTGTAGTATTGATACCCATCCATAACAAGGCCAGTGAAATAGTGTTGATGATTCGGATTAGATATTCCCGGATACCTGGTTCCACAGAATTGATTAATGATGAAAACTAATTTACAAATATTCAGCGGTTTTGTTCTTATTCAACTGGGTAAAGCTGGTTAGAAACGTTGGCATGAAACAAATCATTTTATGCTGTACATCGTTTAATCAAAACTCTGGTTACTGGCCGCAGCAAGTTTCAGGATACGGTCAAATTGACCAGGAGAAAGATCATTATAGAAATAATAGATAGGATCTACCGGGTAACCATTTCGGTGTACTTCGTAATGACAATGCGGCCCCGTACTCTTCCCTGTATTACCCACATAGCCAATCAACTCACCTCTTTTTACATCCTGCCCAACTCTCGCCTTGATCCGCAGCATATGTCCATATAAAGTCTGATACCCATATCCATGATTAATCACCACACGATTACCAAAACCCCCGGTATTAAATCCGGCATCAATTACTTTTCCATCGGCAGTAGCATAGATTGGTGTTCCCAATGGCGCATTAAAATCCATACCCTTATGCGCACGCAAATCTTTATAGATGGGATCGATCCGGTACCCAAATCCGGAACCAATATGCGTCAGGTTTTTATTACTGATGGGTTGTATGGACGGGGTGGAAGCCAACATCTTTTCTTTATTCTTAATCAAATCACCAATCACATCAAATGATTTGGCCTGATAGGCAGTACGAAGCGATAAATTGTTCAATTGACTACCGATACTTTTCACCAATTCAGATTCGCCCATCGTTTGTACCAGTTTCACCTCCTTTTTTTGTTCAATATCTTTGATACGGGCACTATCGGGTATGGGATTGGCTGAAAAAATAGAACGATATACATTATTATCCCTGTTCTCCAGTTCATCCATTTGCAGCTCCAACTGCTTTACACGCTCAACAAATACACTGTAATTCTCTTGCAAATCATCATTCTGCTGACGCAGGTATTTTTCTTTGGGAGAATCTATATAACGGAAAGTAATCGCAAAAATGATCATGCCGGTTACAATCGATGCAGCAATAAACCCGATAGCCTGCAACAATCTTACCCGTAAAGGGGTATCCAGCTTTTCGTAGCGGAGTGTATGGGTATTATAGTAGTACTTTATTTTCTTCATTATTCCGTTTCAATAGGGATAAGCCTGGTTCTCCCTTTTACAATCCTGATGTATATATGACCGGTAACTACCGCTCAATTCAGAATTCCGGCACCAAATCCTTACCTTTGGTGCCCTTAAAATAAGGCCAAATATAGTTTCTAACGACCTAACTATTTGTTTAAAATTTTTTACAGATGATGACCAGTGCCGGAATAAGACAACAATTCCTCGATTTTTTTGCTTCCAAAAAGCATCATATCGTGCCATCCGCACCCATCGTTGTAAAAAATGACCCTACCCTGCTGTTTACCAATGCCGGAATGAACCAGTTTAAGGATTTTTTTCTGGGAAATAAAAAGCCTGAGTATACAAGAGTAGCCGATACCCAAAAATGCCTTAGGGTAAGTGGCAAACACAATGACCTGGAAGAAGTAGGGGTAGATACTTACCACCATACCATGTTTGAAATGCTGGGGAACTGGAGTTTTGGCGACTATTTTAAAGCCGATGCTATTGCCTGGAGCTGGGAACTGCTTACAAAAGTGTACCAACTGGATAAAGACCGACTATATGTAACCATTTTTCAGGGAGATGAAAAGGAAGGACTACCCCGTGATGAAGAAGCATTGAATGAATGGAAAAAATGGATACCCGAAGAGAGAATATTGCTGGGTAATAAAAAAGATAATTTCTGGGAAATGGGCGATACCGGTCCTTGCGGACCCTGCACAGAAATACATGTGGATTGCAGAACAGATTCAGAAAGAAAGGAGACCAGCGGTCAACTACTGGTAAACAATGATCATCCGCAGGTAATTGAGATCTGGAATAACGTATTCATGCAGTTCAATCGCCAGAAAGATGGCAGCCTGCAAACCCTGCCCGCACAGCATGTGGATACGGGAATGGGGTTTGAAAGATTGGTACGCGTAATACAAGGGAAACAAAGCAATTACGATACAGATATTTTTACCGGAACCATTGCTGCTGTTGAAAAAATCACTGGCAAAAAATACGATTATAGCAATACGAAAGAAGCGATTGCTTTCAGGGTTTTGGCCGATCATATTCGGGCAATTGCCTTTACAATTGGGGATGGACAATTACCAGCCAATAACGGGGCAGGCTATGTAATCAGGAGAATATTAAGAAGAGCCGTTAGATATTATTATTCCTATCTCGATTATAAACAGCCTTTACTTTTCCAATTGATCCCTCTATTGGCGGATCAGTTTGAACATGTTTTTCCAGAACTGAAACAGCAAGCCCTATTTGTTGGCAAAGTGGTAAAGGAGGAAGAAGATGCGTTTTTAAAAACCCTGGAAAAGGGATTGAAAAGAATAGATGATATTATTACCGGCTCAGGTAAACAGATAGAAGGGAGAGCCGCATTTGAACTGTTCGATACATTTGGTTTTCCGATAGACCTTACCCGCTTAATTGCTGAAGAAAATCATTTACGTGTTGATGAGAAAGGATTTGAAGCAGAAATGCAGCAACAAAAAAACAGAAGTCGTGCAGCGGGTACGGTTGATACGGAAGACTGGGTAGTACTCTCTACACATTCTTTTAATGATTTTATCGGGTATGATTCATTGGAAGTAAAAACCAAGGTTGTTAAATACCGAAAAGTAAAAGCCAAAGGAAAAGAGGGCTATCAATTTGTTCTGGAAGCCACTCCTTTTTATGCAGAAAGCGGCGGACAAATTGGTGATACAGGCATTTTGGATTTTAGTGGCGAAACCATCCGGGTGATTGATACCAAAAAGGAAAATAATCTCATCATTCATTTTACAGAATCCTTACCTGGCAATGTACAGGCAACCGTTCTGGCAAAAGTGGATTTGCAAAAAAGACAAGCCATCACCATACACCATAGTGCCACCCATTTGTTACATGCGGCTTTACGTAAAGTATTGGGTAACCATGTGGCACAGAAAGGAAGCCTGGTAAATGAGGAACAGCTTCGATTCGATTTCTCGCATTTTGCAAAACTAAGTGAAGAAGAGATAGCAGCTATTGAAGCCATTGTGAATGAAAAGATAAGGGCCAATATTCCGGTACATTGTAAAGAAATGAGTAAGGAAGAGGCTTTGAAATCCGGGGCAATGGCATTATTTGGAGAAAAATATGGAGATATTGTACGTGTTGTAATCATGGACGAAAAATACTCCATCGAATTATGTGGAGGAACCCATGTTGGGTTTACCGGAGAACTGGGATTTTTCAAAATCAAACACGAAACCGCTGTTGCGGCAGGTGTTCGAAGAATTGAGGCCGTTAGTGGCGGATCAGCTGAATCACTCGTAAATGAGCAGTTTAAACAGATACGACTGGTTCGTGAATCGTTGAAAAATCCCAAAGAAATTCATAAAGCGGTTGAAAGCTTAATTTCCGACAATACCGAGTTGAGAAAAAAACTGGAAAGCCTGGAAGCAAAACAATTGACTATCCTTAAAAATGAATTGCTTACCAAAACAGAAACCATCGGGGATACCAGTTTTCTGGGAGCGGTGGTAGAAGTAAATAGCGCCGATAGTATCAAAAAATTATGCTTCGAATTAAAAAATGATCTCACCAATTATGTAGTGGTTTTAGCCGCCAATATAGAAGGTAAAGCACAGGTAGCCATCCTGCTCGATGAATCTGTAAGCCATACCCGAAACCTGGATGCAACCAAAATCATTAAAGAACAGGTTGCTGCACTGATTAAAGGTGGCGGCGGCGGGCAAAAAACCCTGGCTACAGCAGGCGGGCAGGATGCAAGTAACCTTACCCAGGTTATTGAAAAGGTAAAGGCCCTCATTGTGTAGCGATAAAATATACTACTGAAACCCGGTCCCGGATTTTCTTTACTCTTATCTTTTGCCTGTTCCCCTTCCAAATTTATTAACCTTTTTTAACATTTCCGAAGACCTTCGTATTTAAAAAACTTGCTAGATTTGATCTACTAAAAAATTCGTACATCATCAAACTATCCGCCATGAAACTAAAAATAACCGCCCTCGCCTTACTCGGATTAGGTATAGCCTTATCTGCCGTTTCTCAAACCAATGATGCACCTAAAAAGGAAAAAGAGGAAAGCATCACCATCCGAAAAAAGAAAGGAACAGACGAAAAATTAACCATTGTGATAGACGGAGATAAGATTACAGTAAATGGTAAGCCTTTAGATGAAATGAAAGATGCAGATATCCAGGTACTCCGTGACAAAGGGATCGGGCCGATCATGCCAAAGATCAAAGCCCAGATTGCCCAAATGGGAGGTATGAAAATGCTGCGTGATTTACAGATGAGTCATTCAAACCGGGCCTTATTAGGTGTGGTATCGGAAAAAGATGAAAAAGGTGCCAGAATTACTTCCGTAAATAAGGATAGTCCCGCCGAGAAAGCCGGATTACAAAAAGATGATATCATTATCCGCATAGGGGAAAAACATAGTATACAAAACAGCCAGGATCTTTATAATGCAATTGGCGAATATAAGCCTGGCGATCAGGTGTTGATTACCTATTTACGCAATGATAAAGAAGCCAGTGTAAAAGCTACCCTTGGCAAAAATACTGACCCGGGAATCCAATCTTTTCAATGGAATGGCGATGATTTTTCCCGCGATTTTCATTTCAATATGCCCGAACTGAAAGGATTACAGAACCTGGATATTCAGTACTCTTCTAAACCCAGACTGGGTATTGAAATTCAGGATATGGAAGAGGGCAAAGGTGCAAAAATTATTGGGGTAGATAATGATACCCCTGCAGCCAGGGCCGGTTTCCAGAAAGAAGACATAATTACCGAAATCAATGGCAAACCGGTAGAATCGGTTGATGACCTGAAAGCAAAACTCAGAAATTGGAAAGAAGGCGAAACGATTAAGATCAGTTTTCAACGCAATGGAAAAACCCAGACTGCCGATATAAAATTCCCTAAAAAAATAAAAACAGCTGATCTATAATAATCAGGCATTATCATTTACAGCTATTCTACCATTTTTGATTTTTCTCATGTGTACACCGCGCCATTCCTGGCGCGGTTTTCTTTTGTATAACTGACTGACTTATGGGAAAAAATGACCTAAAAAACAAGGAATCTATCCTTTCGCCATCACAACATTTGACCGCAAGTGAACGTTTTAGTTCTGTTGGCCCTTTCTCAGGAAACCAGGCTATCAACTATCCATTATGAAAAGAACTCTCTTTTTATTATTCATGCTTGCAGCGGTAGTAGCCCAGGCTCAAAAAGTGTACTCGTCAAAACAACCGCTGGTACATACTTTTTCGATCGTGGCCCGGGATGAGAAAACAGGGGATATGGCCATAGCCGTGCAAAGTCACTGGTTTGGGGTAGGCACCACTGTTCCCTGGGCAGAAGCAGGTGTAGGAGCCATTGCAACACAATCTTTCGTTGATAAATCATATGGCCCAAAAGCATTGGGATTACTTCGCAAAGGATACACCGCACAGGAAGCCCTGGATAGCCTTACTAAAGTAGACAGTGGCCGACAGCTCAGACAAATCGCCATTATAGACAGTAAAGGGAATGTTGCTGCGCATACCGGTAAAAACTGCATCCAGGTGGCCAAGCATATAAAAGGAAGGGGATTTAGTGTTCAGAGTAATATGATGCTGGGTGATTCCGTTTGCGAATACATGGTCAAAGCGTATGAACTAAGTGCCGGTAAACCTTTTGTAGAAAGAATATTACTAGCCCTCGAAGCCGCCCAAAAAGCGGGTGGGGATATACGAGGTATGCAGTCTGCCGCACTTACCGTGGTTCCAGGCAGAATCATGGAAAGCTGGAATAATAAAACCGTAGATCTGCGGGTAGATGATAGTCCCCAGCCCCTTCAGGAACTCCGCCGCCTATACATGGTGCAACTGGCTTATGAACATATGAATAGTGGTGATCTGGCATATGAGCAAATGCATAATACCAATCTGGCAGCCGACAAAAAAGATATCAATGCGGCCATGTCTGAATACGATGCGGCTATGAAACTCTTCCCCGGAAACCTTGAAATGCAGTATTGGACTGCCATTACCCTGGCCAATAATAAACAGATGGGTAAAGCCCTGCTCATGCTGAAATATGTATTCAACACAGATAATAACTGGAAAGAACTTACCAAACGTTTACCACCCGCTGGTCTTCTCACCGTTTCCGACGAAGACCTTAAAAAAATACTTTCCCTATAAAATTATTTTTACCATCCGGCTTGCCATAGGAAAGCTATTTTTGCAGCAGTATGGCAGTTAGTAATCAATACGAAGCCGTTATAGGCCTGGAAGTGCATGCGCAACTGGCAACAGCCTCTAAGCTGTTTTGCGGCGATAGTACTGCTTTTGGAGCCGGACCCAATACGCATATCAGTCCTATTACCATGGGGCATCCCGGTACCCTACCCAAAACCAATAAAAAAGCGGTTGAGTACGCGATACGCTTGGGACTGGCTTGTAATTGTGCTATCGAAAATGACAATTATTTCGCAAGAAAAAATTACTTCTATCCCGATTTACCAAAGGGGTACCAGATTTCACAACATACAACTCCCATTTGTAAAGGAGGTTTTATATCTATTAAAACCGCTTCAGGCAATAGAAATATCCGCCTTAACCGTATTCATATGGAAGAGGATGCGGGCAAAAGTATGCATGATCTCAATGCTGATTTTACCTGTATAGATTTGAATCGTGCGGGCACACCACTCGTTGAAATTGTTACGGAACCCGATCTGTTTTCTGCTGAAGAAGCATGGCAATATGTTACGGAAGTAAGGAGACTGGTAAGATGGATTGGTATCTGTGATGGGAATATGGAGGAAGGCAGTTTAAGATGTGATGCCAATATCTCTATCCGGCTAAAAGGAGAAACCCGGTTAGGAACCAAAGTAGAGGTAAAAAACCTGAATTCTATCCGAAATGTAAAAAAAGCGATAGAATATGAAATTGACAGAATGATCGCCCTCGTGGAAACTGGTGGCAAGGTTCAACAACAAACCCGGAGTTTTGATGCATCTACAGATACCACTTTTTCCATCAGGGATAAAGAAGATGCAAATGATTACCGGTATTTTCCCGATCCGGATCTTGCTCCCTTTCATATCACCGAAGAATTTATTGAACAAATCAAACAAGCATTGCCTGCGCTTCCTAATCAGCTCATAGCGAAATACCAGACTGTATTGGGGTTAAATGAGTATGATGCCAGCCAGTTATGTGATGAGAAAATGACGGCTGCCTATTTCGAATCTGTGATCCCTTTCACCCTGCATTATAAAGCCCTTACAAACTGGATACTGGGACCATTACGTCAATACCTGAATGAAAGAGGCCGTTCATTTGACTCGCTTTCGCTGGCTCCAAAAACACTGGCCGAATTAATTAATCTCGTAGAAGATGGTAAGGTTAGCTTTTCTTCAGCGTCTTCAAGAATATTGCCGCTGCTTTTTACGGATAATCGGCCGCCACTAGTGATTGCAGAGCAGTTAGGATTATTGCAAACCAGCGATACCAATGAACTGGAAAGCTGGATAAACCAGGTAATAGAAGCCATGCCGGATAAAATAAACGAATACCAAAAAGGTAAGAAAGGGTTGATAGGACTGTTTGTGGGCGAAGTAAAAAAACGAAGTAAGGGTAAGGCAGATCCTAAGCTGGTAACACAATTATTAGAACAAAAATTAAACAAGTAATATCCATATTCCTGCCGGTTACCGGGCGGGTAAGTAAACAAATCGTCATGAAAAAAATATTCCTGTTTCTTTTCCTATCAAGTATCCTTATTTCCTGCCAGCAAAAAAAGTATGGAGCTTTTACCGTATCCGGCAAAATCCAAAATGCTCCCGCAAAAAAAGTATTCCTCGAAGAATTGCCTTTTGGAGGAGAACAGCCCGTGATACTTGACTCTGGCTCTATTCGGCAGAATGGAGATTTTAGTTTACATGCCATTGGTAAAGAAGAAGGCCTTTATCGTTTGGTAGTAGAAAACGGTCCAGATGTACTACTCGTGAATGATAATAATGATATCAAACTTGCATTAGATGTGAATCAGTACAAAGCATATACCCTTGAAGGGTCGCCTGCAAGTGAAAGTTTACATGTATTGTTCGAAGATTATCGCAAAAAAGATTCTGCTTTATATGCCATATTTATGCAGATAGATACACTTCAGAAACTAAGAGCAAGCGATAGTGCGATAACAGTAGCCCGACTGCAAAGAGATGATCTGTTAAAGAAAATGAATACACTCGTAACTGATTTTATCAATGGATCACCCAGTCCGGCGGCAAGGTATTATGCCCTGGGAATGGCATCCCGAACCATGAGTCAGGAAGAAGTTTTGGTATTAGCCAATTCCTCAGCTGATAAATTTAAGGAACATAGTGGTTTGGCAAAGATCAAAAGTCTGTTAACTGTACAAAAAAACGAATCACCCAAATATGCATTATTAAACCAGTCCGCCCCCGAAATCAATTTACCCGATGTAAATGGTAAGCCATTTCTTTTGAGCAGCCTGAGAGGTAAATATGTATTGGTTGATTTCTGGGCAAGTTGGTGTGGCCCATGCAGAAAAGAGAATCCAAATGTAGTAGCTGCTTATCATAAATTCAAGGATAAAAATTTTACCATACTTGGTATATCCTTAGATAAAGACAAAGACGAATGGGTAAAAGCAATTCAGGATGATAATCTAAGCTGGACACAGGTAAGTGATCTGAAACAATGGGAAAGCAGTATGGTTCCTTTATATAAATTTGACGGGATACCCTTTAATGTGCTGGTTGATCCACAAGGAAAAGTCATTGCTTTTTCTCTAAGGGGTGAAGAACTGGAGAAAAAATTACAGGAACTACTCAAATAAAATGAATACTTGTTATTGAAAAAGCGGTATACTGTAATAGCTACTACTTGATCTGACAGTACAGGATTTTTTGTTGGTTAAGTAGTAGCTAAAGATAATTCATTTATCTGTTTTTCTTCAGCCAGGTGTTTACTCGCTAAAAACGTTTCCATTGGAGTCTTACCATAACAGTATCGTCCACTATGCGGCCTTTTGTTGTTGTAAAACTCAATCCATTCATCCAGATCAGCTTGTAACTCTTCCAAGGAAGTGTAAAGTTTCTTACGAAAAGCGATGGAGTAAAACTCTTCTTTTATCGTTCTGTTGAGCCTTTCACAGATGCCATTGGATTGAGGACTACGAACTTGCGTTTTGCTGTGTTCTATGCCTTCAATGGTCAGATAAAGCTCGTATTCATGATGCTCATGTTTGCCTTTGTATTCCGATCCTCTATCGGTCAAAATACGCATCATAGGAATCTGCTGTTCGTCAAAGAAGGGAAGCACTCTATCGTTAAGAATATCTGCAGCGGTGATAGCATTTTTTCGATCATACACTTTTGCAAAAGCAACCCTGGAATAAGTGTCGATAAAGGTTTGCTGGTATATCCGTCTGGAAAAACCACTCAAATTGACCCCCTGATACCAGAGTAAACTGACCCCCTTCCGCCAGAGCAATGTGACCCCCTGAGAACACCATCTCAAAAATTGATGATTAGGGCCTAAAAAAATGATAAAGAACTAACTGCTTTTGTCTTTCAAACGTAATGTTTTATCTGTCTATTTTGATTTAATATTTTTATCGGTCTGTTCCTCACTTGATTCCTTTCTGTTTTTCCTTAACGATTCGCCTTTCAGTTCAACGCGTACGGATTGATGTACGAGTCGATCAAGTATAGCATCGGCCACAGTTTGTTCACCGATTACATCGTACCAGTTTTTTACAGGAACCTGTGAAGCAATGATGGTACCTTACGCCTCTACGTTTAAGTTCCGCTATCCAATAAGGAACACGAGAGACGAACTCGTTTTTTCTATGATCAATTTTAGAACGTGCAGCGTGCGCATAAATAATGGTAGATAATGTAGCATCATCTGTTTTTAATAATGCATCATAGCCCATCTCACTAGCCAATAGCCGCTCCACATACTGTTTCACAGTATTGCGAGATAATTGTAGCTCCAAGGCTATCCTACGTTGTGAGAACCCTTTTATAAGGTGCTGGATTAGAACACGTATATGTTGCATCGATACAAGGTTATTTGCCATGCTTTTTAAGCAAAGCAAGGCAGTTTTATCAAATTGTATCGTGAACACCGTTAAAAGTGGCTCAGTTTCGCCGGAATGTCAGGTCGCCATCTACAAAAGGTGGCTCAGTTTGCGTGGATTTTTTTGAAAACTACCCAATTTTAATCCTAAAATACCCTTACAGCGGGTGGCTCAGTTTCAGCGGAATAGTGGCTCACTTTGCGTGGAATATGCATTCATTTACTTCGGTTATAAAAAAATATGGTTACACCTATGTGTATGATGTTCTTTACTTACTTATTGTTTATTTAGTTGAAAATTGAATTAATCGTTTGATTATCACATTCTTTATATAACATAAAGATACGAAATATATCTTATTTTACCAAAATATATGAGAGAAATGTTTAATTCGTTGATTATCAATAGAATATAACCGGCTGATAATCAATCTTTTATATTCGTATGATAATCAATCGTTTATAATGAATGAGAACATAACTGAAACAATACACAATAGAGTAATAACCTAAAATGTGTGATATATGTGTGAGAATGAGGTCTGAACATAAAAAAACCCATTGAAAATCAATGGGTTGTATTTATTTCTGCGGACCGGACGGGACTCGAACCCGCGACCTCCGCCGTGACAGGGCGGCATTCTAACCAACTGAACTACCGATCCAAGAAATAATCACTAAGTATTGAAATAAATAGTAATTAATAACTCATTAAGGCTCTTCAAAACAGGTTGTTTAACCCGTTTTAAGGAGGGCAAAGATAAGGGGAAACAGCTTTTTCAAACAAATCTTTTCTTAAAAAACTTGCAAGCCTTATTTTTACCTACTTAACCATATAATATGCCACAATACCCCAATAGACAGTTCCTGGATTTTGAGAAGCCGATAAAGGATGTATATGAACAAATTGAGGATACCCGTAAGCTGGCTGAAAAGAATCCTAAGATAGATTATACGGCTACTATAGAGCAATTGGAAAATTCTATTATTGAGATAAGAAAAGAAATCACTACCCATCTTACACCCTGGCAGCGTGTTCAGTTAAGCAGGCATCCGGACAGACCTTATACTTTAAAGTACATTGAAAAAATGTGTACCAATTTTGTGGAACTGCATGGCGACAGGAATTTTAAAGATGATAAAGCCATGGTGGGTGGTTTTGCACAAATAGATGGAGAAACCATCATGATTATCGGGCAACAAAAAGGGATCAATACCAAGGCCCGTCAACTGCGAAATTTTGGGATGGCCAATCCGGAGGGATATCGAAAAGCATTACGCCTGATGAAACTGGCAGAAAAATTTAATAAGCCCGTTGTTTGTCTGATAGACACGCCGGGGGCTTATCCCGGACTGGAAGCAGAAGAAAGAGGTCAGGGGGAAGCTATCGCCAGAAATATTTATGAAATGATCCGTTTAAAAGTTCCGGTGATTATCGTAATTATCGGAGAAGGTGCGAGTGGTGGTGCATTAGGAATTGGTGTGGGTGACAGGGTTTTGATGATGGAGAATACCTGGTATACTGTAATCTCTCCTGAAAGCTGTAGTTCTATTCTCTGGCGCAGCTGGGATAAAAAAGAAACTGCGGCAGAGCAATTGCGTTTAACCGCAACCGATATGAAAGGGTTTGGTCTGGTAGATGAAATTGTTCATGAACCGCTGGGTGGTGCTCACTGGGATTATGCTGATGCAGCAAATATTTTGAAATCCTATATTCTCAAAAATTTAAAAGAAATTGAAAAGATAAGTCCAGAGCAAAGAACCATAGATAGGATTGAAAAATACGGCAAGATGGGCTTCTGGGAAGAGCTGCCTGCAGAAGAAACCAATGCATAAAATCTATGTATTGTATTCATTGGAATAACAAAAAAGTAAACAATAAACCATATACTAGAAATGTCTTTACGTCAGCAACTGCAAGGTACCGGTGTAGCGCTCGTTACACCTTTTACACCTGATTTTAAAGTGGATTTTACCTCATTGGGTAAACTGATTGATGCCATCATTGCCGGTGGGGTTGAATACCTGGTAACCCTGGGTACAACTGGTGAAACACCTACTTTGGATAAGCAAGAGAAGATGGATATCATCAATTATACTTTTGATAAAGTGGCTGGTCGTGTTCCCGTAGTAGTAGGCATTGGGGGATATAATACTGCCGAGTTGATCAAAGACCTGCATTCCTTCCCTTTGGATAAAGCGGTTGCTGTTTTAAGTGCATCACCCAATTATAATAAACCTTCACAGGAAGGTATTTACCAGCATTATCAAGCATTGGCCGAAGCTTCTCCCAAACCCATTTTACTATATAATGTACCTGGTAGAACCGGCAGAAATATGACGGCTGCTACCACACTCCGATTAGCCTCTGTTCCAAATATTGCCGGCATCAAGGAAGCCAGTGGAGATATGGCACAATGTGCTTTAATTCTCAGAGACCGACCCAAAGATTTTTTAGTAGTAAGTGGAGATGATGCTTTGGCACTTGCCCAAATAGCATGTGGTATGGATGGTGTGATAAGTGTAGCAGCCAATGCTTTTCCAAAATCGTTTTCTGAAATGATCAGGCTAAGTCTGAAATACGATTTTGCTGCCGCCAAACAAATAAATGATACTTTACTTGAAGCCTATGACCTGATGTTTACGGAAAATAATCCTGCAGGTGTAAAAGCTTTTATGGCTGAGCAAGGTTTATTAACCAATCATTTTCGTTTACCGATTGTACCACTGAGCGAAGAATTATATGCGAAAGTGAAAGTCTATCTTGCTAAAAAATAAGTATTCTTTTATTCAGTAAAAATCTGGACAATCCTCAGTTCTGTCTTTTGGGCTTTGCCAGACTGGCTTTTTGTGCCTGGTAAATTCCGGAGTGCCCGCTAAAATAATATGCGAGAAAACAGGCTATTGCATAGTAGATAAGATTTTCACCTCCAAACAACTCCACTCCCATTATTGTGCAGGCAATAGGTGTATTGGTGGCACCGGCAAATACTGCTATAAATCCCAATCCTGCTAATAGATCAACCGGTGCGCCTGTTTGCATGGCAATAAAATTACCCAAGGCTGCTCCAATAAAAAATAAGGGGGTTACTTCTCCACCTTTAAACCCCGTTCCGATCGTAATTGCAGTAAATAATAATTTCCATAGCCAGCTAAATGAATCTGCACCTCCCGGATGAAAACAAGAGAGAATGGAAATACCTCCCTGGTGAGTGCTTTTTACTCCCAGGCTTAGATAATCCTGCGTGCCCAGTACAAAGGTTAAACCGATAATAATAGCTCCCCCTATCACCGGGATAATCCATTTACTATTTATCCATTTATGGGAATATTTTTTTATGGCATGAGTAAGTGCAGAAAACCAATACCCAGCCAATCCGAATATAATTCCGGCAAGGATTACTTTTGTTAATAAGAATATATCAAAATGAAAATAGGAAAGAAACACTTCCCCCTTTTCTGCAAAATCAATATGGTATTGGGTATGGTGGATACCCCAGGATGTACAGGTCAGATCAGCCAATACACTTGCTATAAAACAAGGCATTAGTGCTTCGTGCTTTATTCTTCCTACTGCTAAAACTTCCATGGCAAAAATCGCACCTGCTACCCGGGTACCAAATACAGCTCCAAAACCAGCAGCTATCCCTGCCATTAAAAGCATTTTTACATCTTCCGGTTGCAAGCGAAATTTTTTGGCAAAAAACTGTGCAATGCTTCCTCCAATCTGAACAGCAGTGCCTTCTCTTCCTGCCGAGCCTCCAAATAAGTGTGTGAGTAAAGTAGTTAGTAATACCAAGGGCCCCATTCTTGCAGGGATTCCTGCACCGGGTTTATGAATCTCGTCTATTATCAGGTTATTACCGGCATCGGAATTTTTTCCTACGTATTTATATAAAAGATAAATGATAATACCTGCTACAGGAAGGAAAAATAATAGCCATGGATTGGCTACACGTAAATCGATTACTTTATCTAAAGACCAAAGAAAAAAAGCCACCATGCTACCCGTAACAACAGATAGAGGAAGCACCAGTAAAGTCCATTTTACTAAGTGAGAAGCTACAAAAATCTGTTCTATAGAATTTTTTAATCTTTTCATTCCTACAAATTATGAGTAAATATTACTAGCAATAGTAATTAATCTGTAGGCGTCATCAGCCCCGGCGGGCGGTTAAATAGGTGGAACACCATCACCTTTGTAGTTTAAAGATATTGTTTTATCGGGGATTTGCAAAATCGGTGGTTAAACTGTTGCATGGTTATATTGCTTATAAAAATTGCGGAGAACAAGAGTGGCTGAGATTTCGCAAAGAATTGTTTCCTCTGCGTTAACTCTGTGTTCTCTTGTGCTCCGCGGTAAAAAAAATATCAGTGGTACTATTCTACACTCCCAAACTCCACCCTTCTCTATAGGTTCTTTTCACAAACTGATTGGCCTCATCAAAATTCGTAATTCGCATATTGGGGCCATCCCATAAAAGTTTGATATTACGACCTGGATAGACATCTTTCCCTTTCGCATCTTTTTTCGAAATATTGTAGCTGCGAATAGCGAGGTTGCCCATCAAAACGCTTTCCGTAAGTGGTCCGGCGATATCAAAATTAGAACTGAGGTTATTTGCCTGTTCTGTTCCATACCCAGCGATAGCGGCTTCTACCCATGCTGCATAGTGACCAGACTCTCCTTTGATCACTCTTGATACCGTTTGTGGCACAATGGTTTCTTTTGTGCGGGAGGTAGGTAACAGATTGGGAACTTTACCATAAGTACCGCAACTCATTTTCCCTTTTGTGCCAATAAATATGGCGCCATTACCTCCATCACCCATTATTTCATTTGCTTCCAGTTCATCCGGACGATCGGGTTGAATTCCACCATCCATCCAATGTAGTTTTACATCGGGTTTGCCATTCATTCCTTTAAAAGTAAGTGTGATAGACGAGGATATAGGGCCTGAATCCGGGTATTGTCCGCGTGTCCAGTTTTGTACATAAGGGGTTGCTACGCTACATTCTGCCGAGATAGGATATCCCAGGCCAAGTACGGCAAATGCCGGGGCCATAATATGACAGGCCATATCACCCAATGCACCGGTACCATAATCCCACCAGCCTCTCCAGTTAAAAGGAACCAGTTTTTCTACATAATCTTTATAAGGTGCTGTGCCCAACCAAAGGTTCCAGTCAAGTTCGGCAGGTACAGGTGGTTTGCTATCAGACCAGGGAATTCCCTGGGGCCATACTGGCCGATCGGTATAACAATAGATGGTATGCACATCACCAATAATTCCGGCATTATACCAATCCTGCAATTGACGAACTCCATCACCGGAAGCACCCTGGTTACCCATTTGGGTAACTACTTTATAATTATGCGCTGCTTTGGTAAGCATTCGTGCTTCATAGATATCATGCGTTAAGGGTTTCTGCACATACACATGTTTTCCCAATTGCATAGCCGCCATGGCCACAACAGCATGCATATGATCCGGGATGGAAACCGAACATGCATCAAAATTTTTATGTTCTTTATCCAGCATCTCACGATAGTCGGTATAGATTTTTGCTTTTGGATAGCGTGCCCTGCTTTTTGCCGTTTGACGAGAATCTACATCACATAAAAATGCGATATCCGCTTTACCACTCTGGAAAAAATTCCATAAGTCACTCTCCCCTTTACCACCGGCACCAATGCCTGCTACGGTAAGTCTGTCACTGGGAGCCGTAAAGCCTCTTCCCAATACATGCCTGGGCACAATGTAAAAACCTGCAGCGGCCAAAGCTGCATTTCGGATAAAGCTTCTCCTGGATGGTTCAGGAGTAGCGCTTGGTGTTGGTGATTTTTTTTTCATTGTTTTTGGTTTTATAAATATGCAAAATGCTAATTAGTGGTTTTCTTACTGATAACGATTAGATGACTCCCCGCATTAACTCCTTTGATTACCCACCATCCACTCTCTGGGTTTATGGTCATCCTTTTTTGATCCATCAACAATTCTTTTTCACCGGTATGAAATGGCAGGTACAGATTCGCCGTTGATGCGCCGGGAATGAGGATATTCCAATGGCTTTCCTCTTCTATTTTTTGATAAGCCAGCGATACTTTTCCTTTGATTGTGGTAGTATGCAATTTTGCGTAGGAAAGGTTTCCCAATTGAGGCTTGATACGGATGATACCAAATCCGGGTGTGATGGGTTCAATGCCCATCAGTTTTCTTACAATAATGTTTGCCGGTGCTGATCCCCAGGCATGGTTCCAATCGAGATTGGGTTTATATAGTTTATCCCATGCTTCCATGGTAATGGTAGAACCTATTCTGATCATATTATACCAGCTTCGGCCAGTAGTATCTGTTAGCAGATCCTGTGCATATTGGGCTTCCCCATTTTCGTACAATGCCTCCAGTAAAAATTGTGCACCGTATACACTGCAAGCCATTTTTCTGGTTTTGATATAACTGATTACCTGCTTTTTATTTTTCTCAGCTACCAGTCCAAATAGCAAAGCAAACATATTGCTATGCAAAGAGCTATGGTTAGTCTGGTCTCCATCTTTCACAAGTCCGTTTACTGGATCAATAAACACCTGTTGGTATGCGTTCCATACCTGTTTGGCTTTTGCTGCATACATATTTGCATCACTACTCTTGCGTAATACCTGAGCAATTTTTTGCATTACAACCAGGTTCTTATAATAATAGGCATTAATGACTGCATTATAGGTAGTGTATACAAACCCATCTGTTTCACCATAATACTCTTTTTCTCCTTGATAATTTCCATTTTGGGGCCAATCCACATTATCCTTGAGTCCATGTTTACCATCAAAATCCTTAAGTATATGAATAGATTGTAAAAAATCAAGCGATTGTTTATCTGTACGTGTACTGATCAACCCATTTGTTCCTGCAAGGGGTAAGAGTATTTTTTTCTGTAGTTCTGTATAATATTCTTTCAGGAATGCATCATCCCCAGTATACATATAATCATTCCATGCGAGCAGTACATTCTGTAAACTCCATTCGGTGGGCCAGGTAGGATGA
>Ga0364887_10512_pt1 | contig 17697 bp, 12 predicted proteins | sample ExccelJu500001D4_4_FD_206924 | JGI IMG/M metagenome (GOLD analysis project Ga0364887, IMG submission 206924) | Enriched cells from Trout Bog Lake Hypolimnion, Wisconsin, USA - BchlTB.July23.5000.01.D4 | ecosystem: Environmental > Aquatic > Freshwater > Lake > Hypolimnion/Profundal zone | place...
AAAATATAATATCAGCGAGAATGTAAGGATCAAGGCATCAGGCGGTATGTATTCGCAGAATATTATCAGCACAAAATCAGACCAGGATATCGTTAACCTCTTTACAGGCTTCCTGCTTAGCCCTGATGAAGCGATTAAAGACCCTCATGGCAACCCGGTTCCTGTAAACCTGCAGACTGCCTACCATGGCGTGTGCGGTATTGAGGTGGACATTCAAAAGGTAGAACTTAACCTGGAGCCCTGGGTTAAATATTTCGGGCAGGTTGATGAACTTAACAACGATAAATTATATACAACAGATCCGGATTTTGTGGCAGCGACCGGTCTGGCCAACGGGGTTGACTTATCAGCTAAATACAACTACCAGAGGGTTTATCTTTGGACCGCCCTTGGTTACCAGAACGTGAATTATACCAGTATTGATGCTACAGGCCATATACAGACCTATCCAACCCCTTTTGATACCCGTTTCAATGCCAATGCCGTAGCCTCTTACACTGCAGGCAAAAAGAAAGACTGGGAAATATCTGGCAGGTTCAACATACATTCTCCGTTCCCATTCACCCAAACACAGGGATTTTATGAGAATGTGCCTATGAATAACCTCACAAGTAACCCGCTTACATCCAACGGTAACCTGGGCCTTGTTTATGCCAATCAGATAAACGGAGGACGCCTTTCCTGGTACCACAGGCTTGACTTGTCAGTAAAAAAACGGTTTAATACGAGCAAGAAAACCCACCTGGACGCAACCTTCTCTGTTGTTAATGTATATGACCGTCAGAACATTTTCTATGTTGACCGGGTTACCAATGTAAGGATTTACCAGTTTCCGGTGTTTCCAAGCATAAATCTGACATGGAACTTTTAGTGGTTGTCAAAGAATAGTTGTTCAATAGCGACGCTTGTTTTCTTTTTTCGTTTTTGGGAGAGCTGGGAATATTAAAATATTAATAGATTTTAAAAGTCGAAAAAATGGGAAAGATCCTGAAAGCTTTCGGGGCAACAGGAAAATTTATATCTTGACAGCCTTTTAATGAACATATCTGAATGATGTTGCAACAAAAAACAGGTCTCCATATACGGTTGGTAATCACTTTAATGGTGTTGCTTCCGGGTTTGGTATGCCGGGGACAGGTACTTTCTCCCCAATTGCAACCCGGTAAGTACCTTGAGCTTACCGAAGAACAATATGTGCAGCAGCATTATGCCCTTGCAAACCAAAGCGCCAGGCAATACCTTGAAGCTACAAACCAGACGGGTCTCACTGTAAAAACATCTGATCAGGAAAAGGCAAGGTATTACCTAACCCTTTCAAGCCTTAAGATCAATGAACCTAATTGTGCAGATGAGGCGGCGACAGAAATGAAAGCGACCACTAACCCGGCCTACAGTCAGAGGATCGCATTCAGCCTTGCTCAGTATTATTTCAGGCGCAATGACATGGCCCATGCTATTCCCCTTTATGAATCTGCAGGCATTAATAATCTGGATAATACGGAAATTTCAGATGCCAAATTTGAATTGGCATACTGCTATTTTAATAACCGCCAGTTTGATAAGGCCGAACCTTTGCTCCAGGCCATAAAAGAAATTAAGGATGGCAAATATTATAAAGAGGGCAATTATTATTACGGGTTGCTTGCCTATAACCAAAACAAGTATAAGGAAGCGCTCAAAAGCTTTAACCGAATCAAAGACCAGAAAGAATACAGGGCTATAGTTCCTTATTATATTGCAGAGATTTATTATTTTATGGGAGCCAGGGAAAATGCCCTGAAACTGGCTGATACCCTGATAAAAAGGACAGATAAATCGTTCTACGACAAGGAACTTCACCTGCTGGAGGCCCAATGCCTTTTTGAAACACAGCGTTATGCGGAAGCGAGCCCGTTTTTCGGATTCTATTACGACCATTCAGACAAGATAAGGAAACAGGACCTGTATGAAATGGCCTATTGCGACTACAAAACCAGCCAGTGGACCTCTGCAATAGAGAAATTTAAAATGCTCAGCGACGCCCATGATTCCCTTGGGCAAACTTCCATGTACCTTTTAGGAGACTGCTACCTGAAAACTGGTGATAAAAAAAGCGCCAGAAATGCCTTTGGCATTTGTGCCGACATGCGGTTCAACGAAAACCAGCAGGAGGCTTCCATGATATTGTATTCCAAAACCAGCTACGAAACAGGTAACAACGATGACGCACTTCGGGAGCTTAATATCCTGCTTAAAACCTTCCCTCATACCCAATATAAAGATGAGGCCAATACCCTCATTTCGGATCTGCTGTTGAAAACCAACCAGTATGAGGAGGCCATGAAGCACCTGGAAGTGGTGAGCCACAAGGATGATAATTATAAACTGGTTTTTCAGAAAGCCACATTCGGATATGCGGTTCAGAAATTCAGGGAGGGCGACCTGGTAAGCGCTGCAAAGTATTTTACTTATTCCACCCAAAACCCGGTCAACATAGATTACGAAGATGCAGCCTGGTTCTGGAGAGGAGAAATAGCCTATCATCAACGCCAGTTCCCGGAGGTTATTACTTATTCCCAGGATTTTATAAATAAAAAAGGCAATAAGGCCTATATAGAACACATAAGCCCTATGGCAACCATGCAGCACGCCTACCTGAACATGGGCTATGCCGCTATGGAAACCCAGAATTTCTCCGGGGCTCAGACCTTTTTCAACCAGGCTCAAAAAGAAGGCGGTAATGATAAATTCTCCGGATCTATAGCGGCATTGAAGGAAGCAGATGCGGTATTTATGCAGAAAAACTACACCCGAGCCATAGTTTTATACGAAAAAATAGCCAATACCGATACGGTTAATGCCGATTATGCCCGGTACCAGAAAAGCATTTTGCTGGGACTGCTGGGAAAGCCGGGTGAAAAGATTGCCGTTCTAAATTCACTCATTAACAAGGAACCGCCATCCGCCTATGCCAATTATGCACGATATGAAATTGCGGTAACCTTTATTGAAACCGACCGGAATAATGAGGCCCTGCCTTACCTGCACTACCTGACTGACTCGGCCTCTGATAAGAGCTTTGCACCAAGATCATGGATGAAGACCGGGTTTATCTACCAGCAACTCAATGATAATAATATGGCTATTGAGTCCTATAAACATGTTATCATAGATTATCCTGGTTCAGAAGACAGGTTGCCAGCTATGGATGCCCTTAAAAGCCTTTATATACAAAGCAACCAGCCAGCCGCTTATACCCAGATGCTTAGGGATAACCACTTGCCTTCGGCAGATAGCAGCTCGGTTGATTCCACCTATTATGCAGCGGCTGAATCGCAGTTTGCAGGTGGAAAATACCCTGATGCCAAACAAGCATTTACGAGTTATCTGGAGCAATATCCACGGGGTATTTTTGCTATAAAGGCACACTATTACCGGGCTGAGAGTGAGATGCAGTTGAAACAATACAAGGATGCCCGTGCTGATTATGATGTAGCCCTTTCAGGCCCCTGGAATGAATTTGTGGAAAACAGCGCCCGCCGCTCAGCAAAAATAGCCTATGATGACCGGGACTTTTTAGCGGCTTTCGGTTATTATCTCAGGTTGAGAATGGTGACCACCAGTACCCAACTAAAGGAATTGGCCTGGAACGGCCTCATGAAAAGTGGCTTTAATTCGGGTAAGTATCCTGAAACCAGGCAATATGCCGATTCCCTGCTTTGCCTTCCAGGCATTTCGGCAGAGACCATTGGTGATGCCTTGTATTATAAGGCCAAAACCCTGCAGCAGTTGGATAGTTCAGCTGACGCCATAAAGATTTACCGCCAGCTTGCCGAAAACCACAATGATGAAATATCAGCCGAATCGAGATACCGGATTGCTGAAATCCTCTTTGACAACGACAAACTGAAAGATGCCGAGGATGCGGCCAATGCTACCATTCATTTATCTGCCGGATATGAAACCTGGGTAGGGAAATCATACATTTTACTGGCTGATATACTGGTAAAAGAAAAGGATTATTTCAATGCAAAGGCTTTGCTTCAGAGTATTGTGAAACGGACGAAAATAACCGAGTTGAAAACTGAGGCATCAAAAAGGCTGGAAGAAGTAAAAAAACTTGAAAAGCATCAAAGTAAATTATCTGAGGAATAGAATGATAATCTGCTTAAATAAAGGGAAGAAGGTTATTGTATTATAACTTTAATTTGAAAAATGGGTAGAAAATATTTTATACTTTTATTATTACTTGCATTTGCCACCGGTGCAGAGGCTCAGCGCGGCGCGCAGGGAAATGATACTACTATAAAGAATACCACCATAGAAATCATACAATCTTACAAGCCCCAGGTGAAACAGGCCCCCAAGCCCGAATGGATGCCCCAGTTGCCACCTGCCGATACCACTCACCCTGCATTTACCTATGATGTTCCCCAGCAAACCCTTTACTATACCTACAGTTCCCTGCCCCTGAGGCCGCTGGAACTGGGCCGGGATACATTGAATATGCCATTCAGAAATTATGTGAAACTGGGTGGGGGCAATTTATCTACCATTTACCTTGACGCTGGTATTGGTGGCATAACCGGAAAGAATTACGAAACCGCCATACACCTGCACCACATTTCGCAGGCCGGAACTCTCGAAAACCAGCAATCGGCAATGAGCGGTGTTGAAGCTGAGGGTGCCTTTCATGGCGAAACCAATGATTTTCATGCCGTGATAATAGGGGAACGTAACCAATTCAGTTATTATGGCGGAGATCAGGCTGCCGCCTTTGGTTCAGATTCTATGAAGCAGACTTATACTACTATAGGGATAGCCGCCGACCTGAAAAACAGAGAAGACACAAATACTGTTATCAGCTACCATCCTTCAGTAAACGCTTCCTTGTATACTGCCAGGAATAGTACTTCGGAGACTAATTTTGGTTTCAACGCACCTTTTATCTGGAAGGTTGACTCTTCTTTCAATGCACTCATAGGTATTGACGGCGCATTAACTGATTTCAAATCGGGGGCACAAAATACCGGTAACAATTTTGTAGAAATTAAACCCGGTTTGTCCTTGCTAAAAGATGAGATAAGTGGTCATGCCCTGGCTGGATTCGCATTGGGTATGGGTAACAAAAAGTACCTGCTGCCCGACCTACTGGCTTCCTGGTTGTGGACAAGCCACCACCTTACCTTCAGCCTGGGCTGGCAGGCATTGGTAAAACAAAATACCTACCAGCAGCTTACGGGTGAGAATCCCTTTATGTACCTTAATTACCTGGTGCAGCAAACCCGAAGCGATGAGGTTTTTGTCCAGGTGAGGGGTAGTAAGGGCGATCATTTCAGCTTTTCAGGAAGAGCCAGTTACTGGGCTTATAATAATTTGCCGGTTTTCCTCAATGATATAGGTTCGGAGAAAGAGTTTTATGTCAATTACCTCAATGTAAATGCCACTTCCCTCTCCCTTTCAGCCCACTACCAGGAGGCCAATGTATGGTCTGCAGGGCTTACCTGCGACCTCTATAATTATTTTGGTTCTACCAGTGTGATTGTGTATGCATGGCAGGTGCCTGATAAAAAATTAAGGGCTGATTTTATTATTACCCCCTTTCCCAAATTAACATTAACTGCTTACCTTGCGGTCCTTGGTGGTATATATGCCAGAAACGCAGCCTTGCAGCCTGTGAAACTGGATATGATAACCGACCTTGGTGGAAACGCCGAATACCAGGTAATACCCAGGTTATCGGCCTTTTTGCAACTCAATAACCTGCTTAACCAGAAATATGAACGCTGGTATGGCTATCCGTCTTATGGATTGAATATTTATGGCGGGCTAAGGTTGAAATTTTAAATAAACAACGTACATTACAGGCTTATTTTTACAATGGATATCGCGAAATACATAGGGCTGTTTTTATTAAAAAACCACTTTTGTTACGTACACGGACTGGGTAACATGGAGTTGCACAAGCGTTCTGCCAGCTTTGATGGCAAAGCTTTGCAGGCGCCATCCTATGAGGTAAAGGTGACTCCAGGCGGCTCTATAGACGATAACCTGGCTAATTTTATTGCAGTAAACGAACAGATAAGCATATCGAAGGCAGCCAATGCTCTTCGTGATTTCAGTATACAGGCGCGCAAAGACATGGCTGCGGGAAAGGAAGTGCCTATTCCCAATATAGGCAATTTTTCTGAGCAGAATGGCAAGATATTGTTTGTGACCGATGCCAATTTCCAGTTTACGCCTGCTGGCATTCCCACTATACGCAACAGCAAACAACTGGAAGAACAGAATTCCAAACCCGCCCAGAAACCTTCATTCCCACCTCCGCAAAAAGCAGATTCCATCAACTGGAGCATGATTATCCTTGTGGTGGTGCTGCTCATCATTATTGGTGGTGGCGTATATGGCATTTATTATTACATGCACCATAACCGGGTGGTGAATACCGTGCCGGTTGCGGTACCGGTAAAAGATACTGTGAAACCGGCCCCGGTTACCATACCCACGGTTACTCCGGTTCCTGATTCCCTGCAGGTGCATAAAGATTCTGATGCCATTACCTCGACCCCGCCACCCCCCAGGCCCATTGTGCCAAATAATGATACCATGACCCTTAAAGCCTATAAAATGGTGATAGGCGATTACCCTACCAAAGTAAAAGCCGAGATAAGGCTTAAAACCCTCAGGGGCAATGGCAACAGGGTAGATATGATAGCCAAGGATTCGACCAACTACCTAATTTATACCACCATTAATTGCCGCGAGTCCGAAGTGCCGCACATCAAAGATTCCCTACGGGTCATGTTTGGGTTTAAGGGGGTTTATGTTTATTGATTTTTTGAGTGGGGGATGGGTAATTTCATTTGTGTGTATATATTCAGATAATTAAAATTATATTTTATTTATTTTTAGATATTTTTCTTATAATTCTCCGCCTGTTCAAAAATTTCCTTATAAACCTCATCCCGGTCTACCGGCGGATAGTCACTTTCAGCCAGCAATACAATCAGATCGGCTTTGAGTTCAGATTTTATGTCGTCTCTTTTGCTCCAGTCAGTGTATTTGGCTTTGTCGTCAACTACTTCTTTTACTTTTTGGGCCAGGATCAGCAGCTTATCTTCGGGGTAAACAAAATCATACTTTATGGCCAGGGCTTTCAGGATATCGTAAAAAGCCTTTTCTTCAAAGTCTATTCCCATCCCCTTGAAGGATTCCTTTTCCTTTATCATGGCATAATACAGGTCTATGATTTCGTTGGTAAAATCTTCCAGCACTATTTCATCCCGCACATGCCCGTAGTTGCCCTCAAATTCCTTGTTATATGTGTGGGCGGTTTTCCTGTTCATGCCCATTTTGTGTGTCAGCCCCTCAATCTCCACCTCCGGCAATACGGCACATAAAACTTTGCCAATCTGCCTGATTTTCGTACTCATCTTATTATCCGATTCCCCTTCACGCCTTAATACCACCAGGTCAATACCCTCCGAAAACCGCTCTATCATATTATAGCATTTCGACAATGCTGTTCCTCCTTTAAATACTGCCCACCTCCTTATCAAAATCAGCATAGGTTAATACATACCCTTTGGGTAGCCTGTATATGATTGATGCAATGTATTCGCTTGTTTTCATGAATTATAAGTGTAGGCAAAATTACCTAAAATGTCCAGTTTATTTGTAAAAAAACTGGACATTTTTCGTATACAGTATTTATTCGGATCAGTGTCACGATTTTTTGAGTTGTTCGGAATTTCCGAACAACTGTTACTTTTCAGTACGTCGGAATTTCCGCCATACTTGATTTGACCTTCATTTTCATCTTCAACTTACTAAACTAAAATTCACGGGTTTTGTAGAAAAATCGGTATTCCCGATTTTTCTCTCCTCAAGCCTAACATCTATTTTGATGTTGCCTTCCTGATTTTGGTATATGAGTATTTCGCCAGTATCCATATAAACTAATCATAAAATGTTATTTGTGAATTTCCTACTTACTTAATGCGGGCATTTTACTGCTAAACTCAATAAATGCCCGCTCTAACTGCGATTCTGTGAATTTCATTTTCTAAGTTTCTTTATGTCACGCTCTATTTCCTTTAAACTTTGTTCTTTCTCTGCTTTTCTCTGTTCCACTTTGAATTTAGCATATTCTTCGCCCGATTTTTGAACAGCTATTTCGTGACTAATTTTTCCCGCATGGGTCAATAATTCCCTTCCATTCAATTGCAAGATGCTATCCAACCGGCTTATCCAGTCATTCATATACATGGGGGTGCGCTGCTGTGCCATTGTTTCCGCAAACGCCAGGTATTGCTCCACCAGTAAGCCCAAAAGTTTTATCTCGTCCTCATTCAGGTAGTTTTTAGCAATGGAAATGTCGTTTTTTGTAATTTTTTCAGGCGTTTTTTTGTCGTAAGACTGCATTCCCAGCAAGGGCAAAGATGCATCTACCCGCCTGTAAACCAGTTCGGCTGCGGTTTGTGAGCTGATCGCCCAAAGCAATTTGTTTTGCACAACCTTGAAAAACTCTATTGTTTTTTCGTCTTTAGGATCATAATCTATGCTTGTAGTGTAGATGTCTTTTATTTTCTGATAAAAGAACCGTTCTGAAAGGCGTATTTCCCGGATTCGGCCCTGAAGTTCCTCAAAGTAATTCATGGAATTACCCGTTTTGAAGCGTTCATCATTTAGGGCAAAGCCTTTGATAATGTACTCTTTTAACCTTTGCGTGGCCCATATCCTGAATTGTGTGCCTTGCGGGGATTTTACCCGGTAACCTACTGAAATAATAACATCAAGGCTATAATAATACATTTCATAGGTCTTATTATTGGCGGCAACTGTTCGGAAATTCCGAACAGTTGAACCTTCTTCCAGTTCCCTTTCTTCGTAGATATTCTTGATGTGCTCACTAATAGTAGCCTTTGATTTTTGGAATAACTCACAAAGTTGCGCCTGAGTAAGCCACACGGTTTCATCTTCAAGCCTTACATCTATTTTGATGTTGCCTTCCTGATTTTGGTAGATGAGTATTTCACCGGTGTCCATATTGTTTATTTTTTCATCATTACATTGCTTATACTTTGTCAATAAATTGCCTGCTCACAGGTTTTAGGAAGCGTCCCGCTTCCGGATACCAGGACGAAGCGGGACGCTTCGACCAGTTGAGCAATCAAAAGGCTTCTCTTCATAAGCTATCAATTCTGTTCTTATTGATTTCTCATTGATTTTAAGTTTCTCGTTACTCATTCATTCACTTTTATATTGTTGTCAAAAGGAGATTTTCCACCACGCCCCTCATTAATACCGGGAGAAATAATTGTCGGGCAATGCACCTTTAAGGGCCGGATTGTTTTTCTCCACGGTATGCAGGGCGGTATCTATTTTCAGGGCTATATCATCTTGCTTGGAGTGTTGCTTGATATAAGTCCACCGGCTTTCCTCAGCGAGGAAGAACACATTCTTCATGTTGTAGAACTCCCGCATTTCTATAAACTTCTGCTTGCCTTCAGCTATCAGTTCCTTCCTGCGCTCTTCAAACTTGTCGCTGGCAAACTTCAGGAATATCAGCCCCAGCACCACATGTTTATATTCTGAAGATTCCACTGTTCCCCGGAGCTTATTGGCCGAATCCCATAATGTTTCTTCTATACTTTTTTGTTTCTTATCTTTTATTTCTTTTGCCATAGTAATCAGGCGCAAAGTAAGGCTTTTTTAAATGTTTAGAAAGTGGAGACCCGAAGTTTTTATTATTTTCTCTCTTTCCCACAAAAACCTAACGCCTCGTTACCTCGTTTTCCCCAATTCTCGGTATTTTCCCATAAATTGAAAAATTTTGGGGTTCGACGTAGAATTCTGTAACGTCTCAGTGGTTGAAGATATCCAGATTTGCGAAATGGGCGTGCATGTGGAGTAAATAAAATTAACAAGGGGTTGCACCCCTTTTGGGGCGCTATGTAGGAGGGCGCCATTTTCCAGGGGCTTACCCCCTGGCAATTCAAATTTTAGCCCTTTGGCTATTTTTAAGCTATTATAAACAACAATCTGTAAATTCCTTCATTAATAAACACTGTGGGTATATTCCCCTCTAATCCATCCCTCCATAAACATTGACCCCGCCAAGGTAGGTTGCCAATATTTTGGTATTCAGCAAATCCTGTTCGGGGGCGGCCATAAGGTCGGTTTCAAGGATGATGAAATCGGCTTTTTTGCCGGTTTCAAGGCTGCCTACTTCTTTTTCCAGAAAACCTGCCCTTGCGGCCCAGATGGTCATGCCACGAAGGGCCTGCTCCCGGCTAAGGGCATTCTCCATTTGGAAACCGGCAGGCGGGTATCCTTTAGCGTCTTTGCGTACCACGGCGGCATAAAAGGTTTTTATTGGCGAAATATCTTCCACCGGGAAATCGGTGCCAAGGGCTATCCATCCGTTTTGCTCCAGCAATTGTTTGTAGGCATAGGCCCCTTTAAGCCGGGTCTGGCCTATGCGTTCAGCAGCCCAGTACATATCGCTGGTGGCGTGTGTGGGCTGCACCGAGGGGATTATTGATGCCTTACCAAACAGGCTGAAATCATTTTCATTCACCACCTGCGCGTGTTCTATCCGCCAGCGGCGGTCGTTTTTGCCGCCCAGGTACTTGTTATATACCTTCAGTATCATGCGCACCCCACTGTCGCCAATGGCATGGGTGCACAACTGGAAACCGGTGCCTGAAAGCATTTGGGCAATGGAATCGAAATGGCTTTCCCTGCTCAGCAGGAAACCGTTCCAGCCAGCCTTGTCGTTATAAGGCGCCAGCAGGCATGCGCCCCGGCTGCCAAGAGCCCCATCGGCATAGGCTTTAAACCCATTTACAAACAGTTTATCGGTTTTGTATGGCCCCCGCGCCAGGAAATGGTTGTAGTTGGCCGTATCATCGCTAAGCATCACATAAAGGCGCATCTGTAGTTTGCCATCCCGCTGCAGGGTATCTATAATGGCCACTTCCCTGTACGATAGGCCGCAATCGGCAATGGTGGTAAGCCCCTGGGCAAAACAATTGCGTTGTGCCAGTCCCAGCCAGCTTTCATATTCCCCTTTGGATGCTGCCGGGATTACCCGCTTTACAAAATCAACTGCATTATCTACCAGAGTACCGGTAAGTTTACCGTCCTTCGATTCTATGGATCCGCCTTCTATTTTCAATCCGGAGCTGATGCCTGCCAGGTCCAGCGCTTTCTGATTGGCTACCGCAGCATGGCCGTCAACCCGTTCCAGCAACACAGGCGTACCAGGAAACAGCGAATTAAGCACCGTATTATCGGGGAAATCGTGCGATGGCCACTTATTCTGGTCCCAGCCCCGGCCCAGAATCCAGCCGCCTGACGTGTGTTCTTTTTCAAATGCCTTTACCCTGTTCACCACCTCTTCCCAGGTCTTACTGTCGTAAAGGTTCACCTCGAACAATGACTTGCCATACCCCACAAAATGTGCGTGGGCATCTATTAACCCAGGGTAAACTGCCTTCCCCTTGGCATCAATCACACTGTCTGACTTATAAGCCGCCAGTATATCACTGCCCTTGCCCATGGCTATTATTTTACCGTCTTTCACAGCAAAAGCATCGACAATGGTGAATACGCTGTCAACCGTATAAACTCTGCCCTTGTGCAGGATAAGGTCAACCACCTGTTTTTTATCATGGCATCCGGTCATCAGCCAAAGCATCAGGACCAGGTAAATCAAATGTCTTTTCAATGGGCAGTATAATTGTGTATGTAAATATAAGGAATATACGGTAATAGGAAAGTAAAATTGAGGGATAGGGGTTTATTTTGGCGTAAAAAATCAAAAATAGGGAATGTTACCATGTAGGGAATAGGTCTTATGAATTGACTTATTTATTTCGCTAAGATTCCTCAATTTTGAGGTAAATGTAAATAAGTTACGCTCTTATTTTCCGCAGGCGCCGATTCAATCTGAGTTTTAGCTCCTAATATTTAAGTAATGATATGCTAATTGCAGATTCGGTAATGCAAAGAAAATTAATATTGAATAAGTTGTATGCTTTAGTCAAATATTCTTGAAAATCCTCCTGAGTAGTTGCCTGAAATATAGGTTATATACAGGTGTTTTAAATTTGATTGCGGAGTGGTTGGGGTTTTATTATTGAATCTTAATCCTTACCTTTCTATATAGGCATACACCTATTTGTGTTTCACCTGGTTATCTCAAAAATGGGTAAGACATTAGTCTCAAATGAACATCCTTTAAAAAACAGGAGGAGGGTATTATATGAAAATGGAAAAATGTTTTTTACTTCAGGGTGAAACTGATAAGGCAATATTGACTCGGCTGATCAACCAAACAGGCGCAATTTCTCAATTTTGCTACTTTTGGAAAAATGAATATATTGCATTGACATGTACCGGTTTTTTCTTGCATTTTTAAAAACGGAGCAAAATCTTAGTTGCCGCCGCCAAACATTATTTGGTAGGGTAGTGGTATTGGCGTTTTATTTTTTGTTTATCCTGGCGCCAGCTCAATTATCAGCACAAAGCCTGTTTAATGGAATACTTTACCGGGTTTCAGATTCAACTGCTCTTTCCTTTGCTGCCATAAGCCTAAAAGAAATTAACCAAAGCACACTTACGGATGCAAATGGTGTTTTTCATTTCAATATCCCTCAATCCCTCAAAAAAATAACTTTCAATATCTCAGCAATCGGGGTAAAAGCTGAGGTAGAATATCAAAGGACTTTTGACCCGGTTGAAAAAATATATGTGGATATTACGCCAAATTCTCTCGACGAATTTTCGATCAAGGGCCTATCGGCAATGGAAGTGGTTGAAAAGGCGGTTGCCTCTATTCCAGCAAATTATATGGACTCCAGTTATATCTGTTATTCCTTTTTCAGGCGTTATGAAAAGGTGAATAATGTTTTTACCAATCTGTTTGAAGCCCAGCCTGTCGTAATGTTCAGGTTGAAAAAGTCTGGCAAAGATATTGAATCTACCGAGGGGTATGCTGTAAAAAATGCAAGGTGTAGCAAAATATGGCCTAATATCACCACTGACCATGCCGATAATGCATCCTTCCTTATACATGAAAACCCTATTTATCACCTGGACCACAGCGCATTGAACCCGGCAAAGTTCAGTGAGTATATTTTCAATTTCGATACTTCAGCTAAAACTGAGGATTACGTGATTAATTATGAATGTAAATTATTCTCGAGCGATACGCACGGAGTTATGAGTTATAATACAAGTACATTCAGGGGCGAAAGCCACGAAAAGGGACAATTGGTCATAGAAAGGGGCACTTTTGCCATAAAAAAGATCCACCGAACCTCTTTAAGGTATTGGGATTATTATTATCCGCCATTTGAAAACCCACCCAATCTGCTTTCTTGGGGCTATACCAAATACCTTTTCTATTTTGTAGATGGAAACCTTGATGCTGATTATGTGCCTTACAATGGAAAATGGTATTTGAAAAAACTGGCCAGGCAATATACCAATGAATTCAACTTACCCCTTTTCGAGTCAAAAGAATTTACAATCACCAATTATTATGAATGGTATGCCGATTCTGTTTCCAGGTTCATTACAAGCGACCTGATAAACCAGTTTTATCCAAATCTTATAGTCGGGTTATATGATTATGATCAAAATTATTGGGATAAGATTGATTATCCTTATACCTATAATAGTAAAGAAGCAGTAATGAAAGACCTTTTGAGGAGCGGGCCTCTTGATAAACAATGCCAGAAGGAATGCTCCTCTCACAACGAAAGATATACTGAAGCCACTAAAAAAGGGCATTATTCACAATGATTTTTATTTTTGGTCTAATCCTTACAAAAAAAAACATTAAACTTGTATGCTCCGGGGCTATCCAAATGGCTTCAGGCTTAAATGAAATTAGCACACCTCATATTAGCGCATAAAAACCCTGGCCAGTTAGCCCGGCTCATTGCCAGGTTGGCCCATGCTGACTCTCATTTTTATATACACATCGATCAAAAGACCGATATTACGCCATTCCTTTTCCTCACCGAAAACCAAAATGTTTTTTTTATTAGTAACCGGGTCAGGGTTTTTTGGGCAGGTTATAGCCAGGTGCAGTCGACCCTCAACAGTTTTGAGGAAATTATTGCGAGAGGTAACAATTATGATTATATAAACCTTATCAGTGGCCAGGATTATCCGCTCCAATCCGCAACCGGTATTCACAGGTATTTGTCCGAAAATCCAGGAAAGGCGTTTATGGAATATTACCCTGTTTATACGGTTTGGAAGGAAGCCATACCCAGGATAAGCGAATACTTTTTTACTGAATCTTCTTTTCCCGGCAAATATTATGTGGAACAATTGCTGAATAAATTATTGCCGGTAAGGAAACTGCCCGGCGCTATGGAGCCTGTAGGCCGCTCAACCTGGTTTACAATAACCTCGGGCCAGGTAGCGTATATTCTTGATTTTGTAAGAATCCATCCGGCATATGTCCGATTTTTTAAAAAGAGCTGGGGGGCAGATGAACTTTTCTTTCAGACAATCCTCTACAATTCTCCGGCTAAAAAAGATATGGTTAACAACAACTTGCTTTATGTAGATTGGTCAAAAGGTGGTCCAAACCCCAAAATGTTAACAATGGCTGACGCTGGAGCCCTGATGAGTTCAGGAAAATTGTGGGCCAGAAAATTTGACGATACCGTAGACAAAGAAATACTGGATTATATTGATAAAGCAATTGACCAAAATTCAAGCAAAGATTCATGATGAATATTGTTTCTGTTATTACGGTTAATTTCAATCAGCCAGTGGTTACTGAGGCAATGCTGGATTCCATTGCCAGAACCAATACTTATGAGTCGATTGAAATAATTGTAGTTGATAATGGAAGTAAAACAGACCCTACGCCAGGCTGGAAAATAAAATACCCCAAAGTGGTATTTATACGGTCTGAGGAAAACCTGGGATTTGCAGGAGGCAACAACCTCGGGATAAAAGTGGCAAAAGGCGATTATTTGTTCCTGGTCAATAATGATACTGAATTTACCGCAGGCTTGGTTGAAATACTTGCTAAAACCCTTGATACCCACCCTGAGGTAGGAATCGTTTCACCCAAAATAAGGTATTTTGATAAGCCTGATATGCTGCAGTATGCCGGGTTTACGAATATGAATTATTATACCGCCCGAAATAATTGCATCGGCCAGTTTGAGACTGACAAGGGCCAATATGATAAAAATACCGGTGAAACAGGCTTTATACATGGAGCAGCAATGATGGTGCGCAGGGCAGCCATAGAAAAAGCGGGTGTGATGGCCGAAAATTATTTTTTGTATTATGAAGAAATGGACTGGTGCGAAAGGATAAAAAAGGCCGGTTTTACCATATGGGTAAATATGCAGGCCCTTATTTATCATAAAGAATCGGTTTCAGTAGGCAGTAAGAGCGCACTCAAGGAATATTTTATGAACCGCAACCGCATCTTGTTTATCCGCCGCAATTGCAGCTTGAAATACAGGCTTGTATTCTGGCCCTATTTTATTTTTGTAGTTACTCCCCGGAACATCCTCAGTTACATAAAGGATAAGCAATGGGGATTTATAGCTATTTTGTTTCGATCCATATGGTGGAATGTAGTTAATGGCTTAGATAGCGCCAACCTGGGGTATGAATTAAAAAAGTAGAATTGTTGTTGTCCTAAGTTTCTATTTTTGAATCGAAGCTAAATTATTGGTTTTATGGTCCTTCTTTTCTGGCTGAGCCTGTTCCTTATTTTTTATACCTTTTTTGGGTATGGTATCCTGCTGTTTTTTATAGTGAAACTGCGTATTGCCATTAAGGGCAAAAGACCATTGCCCGATAATGGCGGTAACTGGCCAACGCTTACCCTCATTGTTTCGGCCTATAACGAGGAGGCCTGCATCAATGAAAAGATACTTAATTCCCTCTCGCTTGAATACCCTGCGGATAAAATAAAATACCTTTTCATTACAGATGGTTCTAACGACGCTACGCCCGACATTATCAAAAAATATCCCCAAATAATGCTCATGCACCAGCCTGAACGGAGGGGCAAAATTGCAGCCATAGAAAGGGCTATGAAAGCGGTCAGTTCAGAAATTGTGATTTTTACAGATGCCAATACCCTGCTCAATAAAAAAGCCCTTGTAAATATCTGCCGCCATTATCACGACTCCAAAGTAGGCGCTGTTTCGGGCGAAAAAAGGGTGCATATTGAAGAAGTTGCAGATGCAACTGCCGGTGAAGGTTTTTATTGGAAATATGAATCAAAACTGAAAACCTGGGACTCCGAATTGTATTCGGTTGTTGGCGCTGCCGGTGAATTATTCAGCGTGAGGACTAGCCTTTTTGAGACCGTGCCGCCTGATACTGTTCTGGATGATTTTATGATTTCCATGCTCATTGCCCAGAAGGGTTACCGGATCATTTATGAATCAGCGGCCTTTGCCACCGAAACCGGTTCTGAAAATATAGGTGAAGAGCTCAAAAGAAAGATTCGAATTGCGGCAGGCGGTATTCAGTCTATCCTCAGGCTAAAACAAGCATTAAACCCATTTCATAATTTCGTCCTTGCTTTTCAATATATCAGTCACCGGGTTTTAAGATGGACAATTACCCCATTCTTAATGGTCCTGGCTTTTATTCTCAATGCCATTCTGGCCTGGCGCGATTGCGGATTTATATACAAAGGTTTATTTATTTGCCAGGCGCTCTTTTACTTCCTGTCACTTCTGGGCTGGATTATGGAACGAAGGCAGGTGCGTATTAAGGCGCTCTTTATTCCTTACTATTTTTGCATGATGAATTATGCCGTTGCCGCAGGTATCAGGCGTTATTTTTTAAAGCAGCAAAGTGCAGTCTGGGAGAAATCGAAGAGGAAGGGAGCCTGATTTAAAATCGTAATTTTGCTTTTCCGGCAATTATTTTATCGAAAACTTATCCGGAAATCCTTCCGGACTAAAATTTTTATCTTAAAGAATGTCATTATTTGTAGCATCAATAAACTCAGGAAGCAATGGTAACTGTTATTATGTGGGAAATGCAACTGAGGCTGTACTAATAGATGCGGGCATTTCCTGCCGGGAAACCGGAAAAAGGATGAAACGGATAGGCCTGAACATCAAAAAAGTAAAGGCGATTTTTATCTCCCACGAGCATGGCGACCATATCCGCGGACTTGAGGTGTTGTCGCGCAGGTTCCGGATCCCGGTATATATTACTCCGGGAACCTTGCAGAACAGCAACCTGAAGTTAGAAAAAGACCTTGTATTTTCATTCCGCGCCTATGAACCGGTTTCTATTGGCAACCTCTTAGTTCATCCCTTTTTGAAAAAACATGATGCTGCCGATCCGCATAGTTTTGTAGTTGAAGGCAACGGCTTAAAAATTGGCGTTTTTACCGATATTGGTGAACCTTGTGAGCACCTTGCCATCCATTTCAGCCAATGCCATGCAGCCTTCCTTGAGGCCAATTATGACGAGCAAATGCTCCAGACCGGCAGGTACCCGGTTTACCTTAAAAGGCGCATTAGTGGCGAATTTGGTCATTTATCCAACAAACAGGCCCTTGACTTGTTTCTTTCCCATAAATCCCCCAACCTGTCTCATTTATTCTTATCGCATCTTTCAAAGGAAAATAATACTCCTGAAATAGCAATGAATTTATTTACCCAAAATGCCGGGAATACCAAAATCATCCATGCG
>Ga0364887_10531_pt1 | contig 17635 bp, 16 predicted proteins | sample ExccelJu500001D4_4_FD_206924 | JGI IMG/M metagenome (GOLD analysis project Ga0364887, IMG submission 206924) | Enriched cells from Trout Bog Lake Hypolimnion, Wisconsin, USA - BchlTB.July23.5000.01.D4 | ecosystem: Environmental > Aquatic > Freshwater > Lake > Hypolimnion/Profundal zone | place...
CTTGATCAAGCCGAAAAGAACATTTTTAGCATTGCGCATAAAGTAGCTAAGCCAAACTTTGTACAGCTGAATGTATTGCTGAAGCAAACATTTCATCGACTTGCCAATACAAAAATGAGTCAGAACGGGGTGACCGGATTACCAACTGGGTTTGGCAAATTCGACTCAATGACTTCTGGCTTCCAGAAGGGCGATCTTATTATTTTGGCTGCACGACCTTCGATGGGTAAAACAGCATTAATGCTAAATATGGCAATTACCGCCGCGAAGGAAGGGGCAAAAGTCGGTATTTTTTCTCTTGAAATGTCGGCCGAGCAACTCTTGCTGCGCATGCTCTCAAGTGAGTCACATATTGCACATCAAAAAATCAGAAATGCTTCTATTTCATCGGACGAATGGGTAGCACTTACTAATACGGCAGCTCGCTTGGCTGAAACCAAGATTTATGTTGACGACACCCCATCGCTGACTATCCGTGATTTGCGGAGTAAAGCCCGCAAGCTTAAGGCCCAAGGTGAGCTTGACATGATCATTGTCGACTATTTACAGCTCTTATCTGGCGGTGGTCAATTTGAAAATCGTACCCAAGAAATTTCCTCTATATCGCGTGCCCTTAAGGCACTGGCTAAAGAACTCGAAGTGCCGGTTATTGCCGGATCGCAGCTTTCTCGTTCGCTGGAGGGCCGAATGGATAAGCGCCCACTGCTTTCAGACCTGCGTGAATCTGGAGCTATTGAGCAAGATGGCGATTTGATTTTCTTTTTATATCGCGATGTTGTATACAACCCTGATACGGAGCATCCGAATCTTACCGAGATTATCATTGGTAAACAGCGCAATGGGCCGATTGGCACTTGTTACGCGACATTTAGTGGTGAAATCACTCGATTTGACGATCTTCCTGAATAGCTGACTTACATACTTCTCCGTAATAGGACTATAGTTATTACTCAGGGGTTAATGATGATACACGATATTGTGCAACCGCGAGGCTTTACCGAAATGGTTGTACTTGGCGTTGACCCAGGCCTGCGCGTCACCGGCTTTGCAATAGCACGAACGCAGGGTGGTAAGACCTCTATTTTTGATTATGGCTATTTAGCGATGCAATCAACCGAGACTGTGCCTGCACGTATCGCTCGGTTCTATGCTTTTATGACTGAAAAAATTACTCTACACAAAGTGACTCATTTAGCTATAGAAACGCCATTTTTAGGGAAAAATGCTCAGAGCTTTGTAAAGCTTGGCTATTTACGGTCAATTTTGTACTTATTAAGCGAGCAACACACACTCACACTCTCTGAGTTTGCTCCATGTCATATTAAACAAGCTGTCACCGGTTATGGAAAGGCGAGTAAGGAGCAGGTCGCAACGGTTATGATAAGGCTATTTCCAGCTTTGAAGACGCTGGGGAGTACGGTAAAGGAAGATGTCACCGACGCTATAGCGATATGCCTTACTGGGCTACGCCGGCCCTAGCTATGTGGCGCAGATTCTTTTTTAGGTGCGCGCCAGGGCGTTAGGGTAAAGACTTCAAAAATGCGGGAGGCCTGCGTTGTTACTTTTTTAACCATATCCTTACTCGTATCTACCGCGTTTTCAATCCCACACCGCACAGCCGATGCGGTTGCCTTTGCAAACCACTTTAGTGAATGAACCTTGTTCTGTTCGACGCCGGTACCAAAAAAATACATGTACCCAAGAGTCGCCTGAGCTTTCGGATTACCTAATTTTGCTGAATGATGAATAAGCCCAATAGAGATGGCAAAAGAAAGTAGTATGGTTAACACACCAAATAGAAGCACTTTAATTAGCCTGTAAATATGTTTTTTCATCGAAACCTAAATACTTACTTTGCCTCTAGCGCTGCAATACGATCTTTGTCGTGTGGGTGAGTCCAGAATAGGCTAAATAGCGATTGTTTTGTAGCAGTTACTTGCGCTTCTATGTTATTTGCTAGAGCAGCAAGCTGCAAAACCAAAGCTTTTTTTGTTTCTTCATTCCAGTGATTGAAGTGATCGGAATATATCATGTTTTTTGCATAAACTAGTTGACCCTCAAGGCCTTCTTTTGACAAGTGGGTCAGGTGACCATCGGCCTTTTTAAGCAATGACTTGAAAAATGCAATTCCTCCGGCCTTTGAGGTGTATTTGGCGGCGCTGGCATCGGCTTCGAGTTCATGTCGCCGGCCGGTGTGCAGAGTATGAAGAGAAATGGCGAACACTGAGGCAAGCATTATATACGAAAGGTAGTTATTGCGGCGACGCAGTTTGGTATACAGATCAAAACGTTCCTTTACCTCAGGATCAGTAAGATCTGGCTTTTCTGCTAAAATAACTTTTTCTTGTGGAGACAGACCCACCGTGCTACAGAGTTTTTGGCCGAATAGTAGGTAGGCAAGCATTATAGGAGCAACATATCGCACTAAACGACTCCGTTTTGAAATATGATCGAGCTTAATGTGACTCATTTCATGAGCAAGAACAAATTCGAGAGCGTCCTGGCTAAGCTCAAGAATATTTGATTGCTCTATAGAGAGAACAAACACATTTGAGTCGAGCTGCGTTACCGCCGTTCCAATAGGGTTGTTTTCTGTAATAACCACCCAAGGCATAGAAACTTTTTGTTTTTCCGCAAGTCCCTCAAGAAATGAGGTGAGCTTTGGCATGCCGGCCTGAGAAATCGGAAGCATCTTCGTCACTCCAGTAATCTGATTAAATCCGAGACGTAGTGGCAAGTAACGACTAAGCCATTTGAAGGGGAGTACCTTAAATTTGCTGTTCAAATCAACGAGCGCAAGCGTGTTTGCAATAGTTGTTGAAGTAAGACTCTTCCAGTTCTTACCAGTATCTGAGTCAAGAAAAGACTGTAGCTCTGCTTGATATGGTGAGTTAAGATTTGACGCCGCTTGTGTAACATTGACAAAAGTTAATGCTACTAATGTGAATACGATCGTCTTTGCTGAATGGCAAGTGTTTTTTTTCATGCAATACCCTCTTCATTATCCTCTTTTGATTCCGCTGCTCTTTCAGCCTTCCTCTTCTCAACATTAGCCTTTAAAGCCTTAAAGACTTCTGCGCTCGTCCTAAGATAGTGAGCATGTTTTATACGGTCCTTGAGCAATTCATATCTGTAACAACCCTCACCTTCTTTTTCTTCCGGCATTTTATATCGCTTCCCTTTACAAACAGCAGTCAGAAGGACCTCAAGATCTTGTCTCGTTTGTCGGTATTTCTCCTCGGTATGAGCCAAGACCATCATAGAATGAACCAAGTATGTTTTTGCAGTAGCAAGCTTCCTTTGATTATCATCGAAACCGGCGACTGTCATGAAAATGAGTACTGGAATGAAAACTTCACGTGCCATTTTTTCCAGAACTGCATCATGTTTTTTTCCCGCACCAGTCGAAGGCTTTAACTTGGCTTTATGTAGTATCCGGGCAAAATTTATTGCCGCAAGGCCTCCGCTAAGAATCATTGCCGTACTTTTAAGATACGGCCTTGCCCCTAGAGGCTGCCACTGGAGTGCCGACATAACAAGAGTGACACATAAGAACATGATCATTTTTGCGAGCTTTTGACCCATCATTACATTCCTTTTTGATCTGCAGCACAGAGTATCATTGCTATGACTAGAATAATGTAATTTATTATATATTACAAGGAGAGGTTTCCCCTGGTGGTGGTCGGCAAAAACCGCAGTCGCCTCAAAAGGCAATCAAACGCACCTATCCAGTTTTGCAGGTGAGCCCTGAGAGGGTGGCAGTTAACAACCAGAGCAATCCAATAGTAGTTTTATTTTGTACACACACCATCTTGTTGCGTTTACCCCGGAGGGACCGATAAGGACAATTATGTTAACTTAAAAAAATCCACCGCATAAGTAAACTCATGCGGTGGAAGAAGGAGAGTAGTAATGAGGCCTTAAGCTTATTATATTCTGTAAGAAAATCAAGCCAAAAAATTAAAGGTGGCTTAAATGGCCCATTATGCGACAGCCTGGTGCCACTAAAATTACAGACGAGACAGGCTTTTCTTAGAAATACAAAGTCTGTTACGCCCTGTCTTGTCACAGCTTTATCAGTTGAAACGGGCCCGTAAACTGTACTATATCAACCAGGGGACAAGTTATAATGATGCCGCATTCCAACGATTGGACCATAGATAATGCAGCATGCATGACTTTTATATCAAGATCGGTTACAAAATCGTCAAGAATAAATAAGATAGTACGCAATTGGCCTGAATGCTGCCGGACTACTTTGATCATGGCACATTTAAGAAGAAGCACTATTAATTTTTGTTGCCCCCGCGAAGCGTAGAGACGAGCATTTTTATTGCCAAAATTAATAGTAATATCATCAAGATGGCAGCCAAAAAGGGTGCGGCGCTGGGACTGTTCTTGTTCAAACGTTGTTGTACTGTAAGCGGCCCAAAATGAGTTGAAATCGGCAAAATCTCCCCCTTTTTGCTTATACGACAAAGTAATTGGGGGGATTTCCAGACCGAGATTGCCCACAAGAAAGTCGATTTCTTTTTGCAGCAAAGCAAGTCCAGTCAGCCGGTTTTGAACAATTTCTTTTGAATTATCCCATAGCTGCTGTGTCCAGGTGACAAAGTGATCATCATGACATTGACCACTGAGCAGAAGTTGCGAGCGCTGGCTCACAAGATGCTTGTTGAGACGAAGTTTTTCGGCAATGGATGGGTCTTGCAAAACACACAATTGATTTATAAAGTATCGTCGCTCGTCTGGGCCATCTTGGATAATACCCAAATCATACTCACTCACTAAGACTACTTTGTAATAATCCATCAACTCCTTGTAGGTGGTAATAACGGCATCGTTAACCTTGATCTTCTTTACCCCCTGCTCAAATCCAACCTGAATGGTATAGGTATCCCCATCGGCAAGTACCCCATGAATTTTTAAGAAAAAAGCAGTGTCATCACCGTGACGCACCACGTCACCAGCGCGATGAGTCCGAAATGATTTAAGATAGCACCCGTAGTATAATGCCTCGGCAACACTAGATTTGCCCGACCCATTAGCACCCTCAATAACCAATAATGGTTTATCGATGGCAAGCTCAAGCGATTCAAAGCAGCGAAAATTGCGTAGTGTCAGATGGGTTATGCGCACAAGAACCTAACGGTTATGAGGCACTAACGGCGCTAACCGGCATTACTAAATAGGTAAACGAATACTCGTCACTTACGTCATCAAAAATGATTGGTCGCATGCTATTCTTAATATGGAACTGTACCATGTCGCCCGATAACACCTGAAGCCCATTGAGCAAATAAGGTGAATAGAAACGACTTTCTACTGGCACGCCATCAAACACACTTAGCGGCAATGACTCTTTAAGAGAACCAACCTCTTTATTATTGAGCTTTACATCAAGGCCTTCACGAGCAAAGATAAAAGTGGTTGACAAAAACTGACCTGCAAGTAAACAGCCGGTACGCTTAAGCGTACGACTAAAGTCACCACGATGAACACGGGCCGGAATAAAGCCTTGTTTATCAAGAATCGGCGCATATTCAGGAAATGGGCTTGCAATGAGCTTAGTAAAGAAATTAAAGTTTGGACCAGAGAAAACAAGCTGACTACCACACGTACCGAGAAAGACCTGGTCAGTACCACCAACTTCTATAATTTTTTTTAATTCCATTACAGCACGCTTAGGGAGAAGCCATTTATGTTTTTCAGAAAGTGTATACTTATTAGTAGTAGCTCGTGCCAACGAGTGCCCATCGGTTGCCACCATGCTCATACCCTTACCGTCAATCTCTAACAACAAGCCATTAAGGGCCGCATTTGAATTATTAGATGGCACAAGAAACGAGACCTTATTTAAAAGATTAACCAAAAATGGTGCATCGATATGCATTAGATTCTCAATCCGCTCAGGAAACGCCGGAAAATCTTGTGCCGATTTTATATTGAGCGATAAATCAACACCACCACTACGTAAACTTAATGCTTTCTCTTCAAGAGTGAATGCGATATCGCCATCCATTTCTTTAACAATATCAAATATCCGCTTTCCTGAAACTAAAAAACTCATCGTTTCGTTAACGGAGCTTTCAATCTCGGCAGTTGCTTGAAGGCTGATCTCCATGTCGGTAGCTTTGATAGTTAACTCGCGGGGTGTAATAGAAAAAAGAATACACTCGGTGCTTTCAAGCGGTGTACGCTTGTTGCAAATTGGCTGCATAGAGCTCAAAAGTGAAAAAATCGTTTGCTGACCAATCACAAAAGAATTAGGCGCAATGCTTGGTGACATGAAAAGCCTCAAGAGAACAAGGTTAATTGTATATGGATGGCGAGTATAAAAAAATTACACGATACGGTCAAAGGTCAGTCCAAATGATCTTCGTCACTCACCGGTTGCTCCTTTGTCGCTAGTACTTGGCGACTGCAATGTGGACATTCATAACGAGCATCAAGACTCACGAAATAGCTTGCCGCGTACAGCCAAAGCTTAGTCCAGCGAGCATCGAGACGTGAACAAAAGTCTCTTGGCGCGATAAGGCCGCAAATCCTACAGGCAACAATCTCTTTTGCCTCTTTATTAGCTTTTAGTGCCTCTATAGCCGCGACCCCATATGGCCCAAAAGACATATAATCAGCACTACAAAGTGATAGCATGCAACTAAGGAGAATAGATAAGGAGTACACCGTTCTTTTTAATGTCATTAATCCCCCAATAACTAACGTGAATATATCTTTACGCCCGCGGATGCTTCTTGTCGTAAGTCTTTCGTACCATGTGTTTATCAAGATGGGTATAAATCTCCACCGTGCTCATTTGTTCATGTCCCAACCATAGCTGAAGCGACCGTATATCGGCACCGGCCTGGAGCAAGTGTGTAGCCAAAGAGTGGCGCAGCGTATGAGGAGAAACATTTTTTGCGATACCTGAGCCCTTGAGCATCTTCTTGAGAATTCCCCAAAAAGCTTGGCGGGTAATGGCAGCCATCTTACCATTGCGTACAGTGGGAAACAATAATGTTTTTGCCCCAACTACAATACCAGTATCGACAAGCATCGGGGGCAAAATGGTACGGACATAATAATGGAGCGCTTCACCTATCGCCAAGGGCACCGGAATATCTCGCTGCCTTCCTCCCTTACCTGTTACGCTGACAAATCCGGTGTCAAAATGAATATTCTCAAGGCGTAGCGTTACCATTTCAGTAATACGCAAACCGGTGGCATAGAGAAGCTGCAACATAATTAAGTTGCGCCGACCCTTGAGGGATTCATCTTGCATTGCCGATTGAATTAATGCTTGGATTTCATCATGCGTTAAGTAGGTTGGTAACGACTTTTCAATTTTTGGAATAATAAGTACTTCGGCCGCATTTTCACATTTATACCGCTCAGCAAGAAAAGTATAGAGAACCTTGAATGCCGATATTTTGCGGGCGATAGTACGTGGCTGTGCTTTAGCATTGTGCAGCGAACGGACATACATTTTTAGTTGCGTACCGGTTACCTGCACCAAAGAAATCGCATATTTTTTCTCTAACGCATCGCGCATTTGCGAAGTATCGGTCATATAGGCACTCACCGAACTCCGTGATAATCGTTTTTCGGTGAGCAAATACGCTTGAAAAAGTGAAAGGTAATCGATGTGATCAGGTGACCTCATATACGCACACTTTTCGGTAAGAAAAGGACTAATAACTCTTTGCTGCTAAAACTACATGCGTTGCCGGCTTTTGGCAGCCAAAGCACTGTGCATCATCAGGCACCACTTCGTCAAGTATACAGCGAATACTCCCTTTATATTGCACTAGTGCCTCTTCACAGACACGGTCAAAGCACCAGCCGGCTTTAACAAAGCCGTTGTACTCTTCAATATTTTTACCAAATGATTCTAATGTACCTTGTGTTGCATTTGATAATTGTGCGTCACGATAGATTTTTGCGCGAACAAAAAGCAACTGTGCATAGGTTTTAAGTCCAACACTAATAGTTGCAACAAGCGCATCAGCGGTAACCAACACCTTACGATCGGCACCCTCCGCGACGATACGTGGCACCATCATGAGAGTATTTGATGCAACATCACGGGGCCCGAGCTCTAAACGTAGTGGTACGCCACGCAGCTCCCAATGAAAAAACTTTGCACCAGGGCGTTCATCACGAGCATCAACATGTACACGAATGCCAGCTACTTCAAGTAGGTGCTTATAGGTTATTGCCGCACTAAGTACTAATTTTTTTTCTTCTTCAGTTTTGAATATCGGTACTATGACGACTTGATACTGCGCAATCGCAGGAGGTAAAACCAAACCTGCATCATCACCATGCACCATAACAGCGGCGCCAATCATGCGTGTGGTTGTGCCCCAACTACTACACCACGGTGATTTCATCTGCCCATCCTTGTCTTGGAACTCTACGCCATAGGCAGCTGGAAATGAATGAGCCAATAAGTGACTTGTGCCCATTTGCAATGCCTTACCATCAGGCATCATACCCTCCATAGTAAAGGTAGCATCAGCACCAGCAAATCGCTCTTTCGGCGTCTTTTCACCAGAAAAAACCGGTATACACAGCTCTTCGGTAATAAATTTTACATACACAGCAAGCATCTCCTTGGCTTTTGCCAACGCGTCTTCACGTGTTATATGAGCAGTATGTCCCTCTTGCCATAAAAATTCTGCCGTGCGTAAGAAAGGACGAGTTCGCATTTCCCAGCGAACAACATTTGCCCATTGGTTAAGCTGCATTGGTAAATCACGCCAAGAAGTAATCCAACGAGCCATCATATGATAGATAATCGTTTCAGAGGTTGGACGAATAACGTACGGCTCTTCAAGCAGTTTACCACCAGCATGAGTGACTACGGCGAGCTCGGGTGAAAAGCCTTCTACATGCTTCGCTTCTTTTTTTAAGAATGACTCAGGAATAAGGAGTGGAAAATAGGCATTCTCAATACCTTTTTCTTTAAATCGTGCGTCCATAATGCGTACAATATTTTCCCACAAGGCATAACCATACGGACGAAGTACCACGCAGCCGCGGGTTGGACTTTCATCAACCAGCTGAGCTTGATATATAACTTCATTATACCAACCAAAAAAATCGTGTGACTTTGATGGTAATTTTTGACTGCTCATAGAACTACTCCCTTTATAATTTCTGCATACTAGATACGCTACAGCTATGAAAATTGCTTTTTTGCGGTGACATGCTTGCAAGAGGTTGCAAAGAGTAGCAAATGTCGTCGTAACGCGCTAGCCATCAATCCTGACAAGTGGTACATCTTCATGATCATTCTGATCGCCCACAGGAGCCGATGGGTGCAGTGGGCGAGGTTTGCTTTTATCTTTAATGGTAACCATTAAAGGTAGTGTAATCGTATGTGTCATCTCGTCTTGAACCGGAGCACCAACGGTAATTGACATTTCACCGCCGCGATTTACTGCAATAGGCAGCGGAGCCTCTGGTAATGTACTAGGAACCGATTTTGCAACTGGCTTTGCCTGAACGTCATCGAAAGGCTGTTGCGGTGCCACTACGGGAATACCAGATGACGCGGCTGGCACTATTGCCGCTGATTTTCGACGATGACCAATGAGGGCTTGTATAAAGTTACTGTTAATAGCGATTCTTAATGCCTCTGGAGTTATTATGTCCACCAATGGTGTTGTTGGTAGATGCTGAACCTCTAGTGTTTTCTTGCCTTCAGGAATAGGTTGTTTTTTGTCAGCATGGGCACCGGTAAAGAATTGATACGCGGTCGTTTTAAAGCCATCTTTTTTCAATGAATCTTGTGAGTATTCAGTAATTATCCAGTCTTCTTTAAGTGGTGCCAGCTGGATAATAGCAAAAGCATCATGGGTAAAGTCAAACCCCTTTTGCATCACTAATGTTGGTGCCGACATGAGCGTCCATGTTGTTACTCCACCGTCTGCCGGTAGTTGTCGCAAGCCGGTTGTTTTTTGGAATGTCTGGCGTTTTTTTTCAGAATGAAATGCGGCATCAATAATTATTTTATTGTTATGAGTAATCGATTGTGAAATTTCATACTTATCCAAAAGACTACTTTGTTTTGTCTCAAGAAAGTGGGCATAGTTATCTTCTTTTAATTTAGCACTTTCCTCGCCGCTTAAATGTGAAATTTTTACAAAATGCTCTGGGTGTCCGGGTAGTGCAAGATAGAGCCCCAATGGTAGCCGCATAAACACATTGTTTATGTTCGCTACAACATAGTCAGCATCTTGTCGATATTTATACTCGATTTGTTCTTTAAGACCAAACGCTTCCCAATACTTATTATCTTCATGATTGCCACGCATATAAATAACCGCATCAAGATTCATTTCCATTAATCGTAATATAAGTCCTAATGTTTCCATGCCGTACGGCGAACGAGAAATAGCCGAACCCATAAATACAATATAGGTTTCAGGGGAAACGATTTTTAATGAGTCATCAAGAATTTTAAGCTCCTTCAGTTTATTTAAATCACGCACTAATGAATGGTACGCACCATATAAATCACCAAAGATAACATAGCGTGCTGTTGCACTCGGCGCCATTTTGTAAACAATATTCTTCTCAATTTTATAGCTTTTCAAGCGTGTTAAACTTACCTCAAGAAGTGATTTAAAATATAATGATGGCCAATTGAAACGAGTATGGATATTTAAGCAGCAGGCAATAGCATGCCACTTGTTTGTAAAATAACCAGATGCGGTAGATCGATAGAATTTGTTATATTCCGGTCGCACCAAATTGGTATTGTCCATCGGAGGCAATTCCGGCATAGAAAGAGCGTAAGCGGTAGCCTCGCTGAGCGAGTTGAGTCCATTAACACAGACACCTTCAGGTGTCAAAATAAGGAGTGCTACTATGACCGCAATTACCATAGCGGTTATAATATAAACGGTACGTGGAATTGCACGCAGCTGATTGATAATTATTTTTTTCATTTTTTACCTCGCACTGACCAGCTTAGATGTACTACCACAATAACACATAGGCACTATATCCAACAAAGCTAAACGCGCAGAGAAGGAAGGTTACATCATGCACTTTTTGTAGCCATACTGCCGACTCCGGTGGAATATCTCGCGCTTGTTCATTGTAGAGGCCCAGCACAAGTTGAAGTACAAATATCACCAAAAGGATGAGTAGGTATAGAATATACACAAGGTCGGTAGTAGTAAGATACCCAACAGCCGGTATCATTCGGTCAATAATAAAGCGATAGCTCAACAAGGCAGTCAATCCCGAGATGCACATTTTCATTCGATTGCCGGTATTTGAAAGCCCCATAATAAAGGTGAGTAAGCCAAACAAAAGAGCAATAAACATTGGTACAAAAATAATAATGATATTGCGTATGCTCGATTTCTCAAAGTTAATACTATAAGCAACCGATGGCCGCATCATTTTTTTACTCTCATCACGTGAATCAAGACCTAACTTGAAGTATCCCCACGCAGTATCAAGCTCAAGTATTTTCCAGTTGCCGGTGTACACATCTGGCGAGATTGAGAAACAACTATTCTCAATGGTAAAGTACATCTCATTAGGCGCTACACTATTGTTTGTCATTACCAGCGAAACACGGTGATCATCAAATGGATAGCGATAGTAGCTCAGCTCACTTTTAAACTCAATTCGTAGGTCATACTTAATAAACATAGTAGGACCATTAATGCGAATATCTCCTGGTGTCTTTTCTAAGATCTTACCGTTTACAAAAGAGAAATCTTGGACTACATCGAGCATGACTTCATCGGTAAAAAATTCAAACCATACCACCGCACCGATGAGAAAATGATCATTCGTGATATCAAAAACTTCAAAGTTTTTGATATACATACCGGTTTTTACTACGCTTGCAAAATCACGAATTTCTTTACGCATATTCATATCGATCAATTGCAAATCCGGCTGGCTATCGGCCGGTCGAAAGAGATATAGTGCCATAAGAAAAAACAGCACCACCATACATGAAGAACCAATAAGCAGTAGTGCCTTAAACCTATTTGAACCAATTATGTGCCAAAACATCTGCATAATACTACGACCTATCACGATACTCATCCCATGCAACATCACTTCCCTTGTTAATCCATACCGACCACGAAAGGGTTTTGTTTTTATACTTTAAATGAAGTCCTTTAAAAAGCATTTCTCCTGACTGCGCAATGCGATCGAGTAGTTGTGCAACGGTAACGGTCTTTGGGCACTGCTCCAAGAAGTAGACAAACAGCGATGCTGCGATATACCCTTCAAGCGACTCACTTGAAAGACCTTTATTGGGTAAATATTGTTGCATGTATTTTCGATACTCTTGCACGATCGGTAGCTGGCTATTATAAGGATTTGGCACCACTGAACTTGTTATGAGTCCGATACCTCGTGATGCTTGGAGTTGTGGAGCAATATGTGCTGTGCGAGAAAGTCCGAGAAAAGTAGCGTAATGAAGCTGTTGATTGATAGCTTCACGGATAAAATTATAAGTTGGACGTCCATTGGCAAGACAAATGATAGCCTGAGGTGAACTCTTTTTTATATCGATTACTGCTTGTTGAACCATTACGGTATTTGGCTGATACGGGGCGCTGCCACACGGCTTAATGCTATACCGTCTCAACAGGATATCTTCGGCAGCCCTCTTTGCTTCGATGCCCCACGTGCTCTCTTCATAAAAAAGAGCGATCTTATCTTGTTTTAGTACGCTTATGAGATAATCAAGTAATGCTCGTATTTCTTGACGATACGGAGGGCGAAACCAGACAACCGGCATTCCTTTTGTCACCTGGGAGCGCATTCCAACATACGGGAAAAATAAAGCTAAAGCATTGCGCGCTAAAAGCGGTATGTATACTTTTTCAAATACTATTTCACCAGATGGTGAAAAAAAGAATGGCGTTTTATTAAGGAGATCATGTATGTGCGGCGTCGCCCGATAGACCTGGCCACTGTCATCTCTCTGGTCTAGTGAAAGACGGTGCGTTTTCCATGCGCCACCATCTACAGTATTTACTTTATTAAGACATAAAAAAATACCATCACTTAAAGTGCGACCAAGCAGACCAAGCTCACCGGTCTTTTGTATAGAGGTACCAAGCGAAATTTGATCTCCGGTCACCAGCATTTTTTGCTGCACAGGATCTTTTGGAAGAGTCATGGATACATTGATGGGCAAGGGTTGCGCAACTACTATTTCAGAATCGTCGGTTCCGGTAGCTTCATTATCACTGTCATCAACAATTGTTTTATGTGTATGATGTATAGACCGCTTCCAATAATATAATGTAGTGCCCACCAAGACAGTAAAGAGTGCAATAATTACGATTGCCGCAATAAATGGGGGCAAGATAGGTTTTTTAATTATTTTTTTTGCCATTTACTTCGTCACCACGTTCCTTGCAACAATTGAACTGCGCTCCTTACCTGCGCTATACTACTTCCACCGTATAAAACTGAACAAGCAAAAGTAAAGACATACAGTTGAATGGCTATTGTTAGCTATTACTCATCATAAGGAAAAACGGTTATGACTGCACCGCTCATTATTATTTCAGGTCCTTCTGGTGTCGGTAAAACAACCACCACCAACCATGTACTTGCACGCATCCCAGCACTTACAAAAGTTATTACCATTACCACGCGCACACCACGATCCGAGGAAAAGCACGGGGTTGATTATTTTTTTGTCTCAGAATCGACGTTTACTGAGCTTGCACATGCGCGAGCTTTTCTAGAAATAAATACATTTGGCAGCGATCGTTATGGTACACCACGGAGCCTGCTTACTTTTTTGGAGAGAGGAAGGCCACGTATTGTACTTCCTGATATTAATGGGACACGTATGCTTAAAAAACAGGTACCGACTGCGGTATGTTTATGGCTTGAGGCTCCGCTGGAAATACTTGCAGAACGTCTATCAATCCGCAGCAGTGAATCTCTTGAAAAACAGAAAGAACGCCTTGCTATCGCACGCAATGAGATTGCACAGGCACGTACTGGCAACATGTATAAGTACATCATCGACATGACCGATTTTGCTGCAGCAGAAGAAAATATAGTACAAATTATTACGGAGCAGCTACAGTAGTAGGGCCACCAAGAGGACTCCCATCATCAAAATCGCTAAAGCCTTTATCTATTGGCGGCGGAAGCTTGCCCATCTCAACTAAAATCTCATTAACAATTTCTTGGGTTGCAACGTTAAGTGACAAGAAGTCGAGGCGCTCCTTGAGACGATCGATAAATGCCTGCAGCTCTCTTCCCGGGGAGCCTTTCATGATGTTTGCTATGGTTGCGGTGTCCACATCAAGCCTGTATCCCTTGCTCAGAAGCACTCGATCGGCATAGAGATCGAGAATCATTTTTCGTTGATGTGGCGGTGGTAGGCCAACCGAAATTTGACGAGTAAATCTGCTCAGTAAGGCATTATCCATGCGGCTAATATGGTTAGTTGCCGCAATAACCATGAAACGAGTAGATGGCTGTGCAATTTCATCAAGCAGGTGATCTAAAAACCCCCGATTAGGACTTTCAGCATCTTTGCCTCGCTGCCCACACATACCATCAATTTCATCAAGAAAGATGATGGTATTACCTTTTCGAGCCGCTTTTTCAAACATTTCTTTCAGTACCGCAATGCGATCACCCTCAGATTTAACCTGCATAAAATCGGAAGCCATAAGGCGTATAAACTCCATTGGCTTGCCATTGTCCCCAATTGTGTGATCGGCTATCAATTGGGCAATACTAGTTTTTGCCGTACCTGGCGGCCCCCAGAGCAATACGCGCGGCAATGCTAATGGTACTTTGGTTGCCTTGGTAACCTCATAGCGACGATTCACTAAGAAGATCAGCTCATTAACCTGTTTACGTGTTTCTGGTGCAAGGATAAGGTCGCTATGACTTAGCAGCGCCTGCGGTTTTTTACCAAACCAACCGGTCTTGCGTCGACGAACTTCATAAATAGTTGGCTTATCAAATGCTTCGCGAATTTTATTGCGGACCCACTCGGTGCCGCCAAATTTATTAAAGATGTAAGCAATGCCACTGGCAATAACGGTCATTTTCGTAATAAGATCAATAGCATCTTTATTGGCGTAGTACCATGACATTACCGGATTAACAACTCTTTCGTGAACTCCAACTAACGTATTACTCAGCAATCCGGGATACTTTTTTTGATGAAGTTTCGCGCTTATATAACCTTTGCTTGCAACTGCATGCTCACCCAAAGAACTGAGGAGATGAGGTGCAATAGCACTTCTTATTAATTGTGTGTATCGAGCACGTCTTTCTGTATACCCCTTACTGTCTTTTGCTTGTTCCCCTCCCCCCGCTTCCTGAGCCTGGAAAACATCATCGCTCATGTAAGCCTCAAGCAGTTCATGCTCAATTTGCTCAAATGTACGCTTATCTTGTGCAACTACCGCTTGATTTATATGGTCTTGTGCAAGATGTCTACGAGCTCCCGATGTAATACTGTGCTTAGACACTTCTTCTAAGCGTCTATTAAGTAACTTGATGGCCTCAGGAGAAAGTGAGGCGGGCCCACCATCAATGTCAAGGCTTGGAAAAAAGGGTGCACTTGTCGATGCCTCCACTCTCCTGCAGTAGCCGAACATTGCGACAAACATAATCAGAAACGGAAGTTGCCTAAACATGAGTATTCCTTTGCCGGTAAAATATCACCCTCAGTCTCTAAGTCTACCATGGGGCACCGCATGCTGAACACATATCAAAAAAGTTTTTTAGTATAATCCTACTGCAGCCACTCTTCAGCTTATGGCACGGGAAATACCTTGTATGCCAAAATAGGTTCCAGCAGCCACAGCAACAAGTGCGCCCAAAAGGCGCATACCTTGCAAAAGAGTAAGTGTGCGATTTTTAACTGCTGCAATTAAGCGGCGCACCAATCTTTTTTTAGCACCGGTCAGTTCTGGACTCAGTAAGGCAACGGCACAGGCGACACAGAATGCTGCCAACAGACCGCTTGCACCAGCAGATGGTTTTGCCTTGGGAGGAACTCCATATTCTAATCGCGCTGGTAATGGCGCTGGATTTTTTGGAGTAGTGCTGGCAGGAAGTACTTCGGTGGTAGCAAGATCAGTTCCAGAGATCTTATCTGTAGCTTCCTTGAGCAGAGTAATCATCTTTTCTTTGCGATTTTTTTCTGCGAGCTTAAGCGGGGTTAATCCATTATTATCCTGAGCGTTCAGCACTGCAGTCAACACTTCTTTATACTCGCTTGCACTCTCTAAAAGCATCTTTGCTATCTCAAGATTTCCTTTGGCTATAGCCCTTCCCAGCGGGATAACACCATACGTGTTTTTCTGGATCAGTATTTTTTTTAATAAATCCATATTACGAGAAGTAGCAGCTAAAAGAATTCTCGCCATAACAATATCATTCTGAGATATGGCGAGCATAAGTGGGCTATATCTGGTATCATTCTGAGCAGTGAGAATGGTAGCCAATAGATCTTTATCTACAGAACCTATAAGACTCTCCACCATTTCTTTCTCCCCAAGGCTCACCGCAGTAAGCAACGGGGTATGCCTTTGAATGTCGTATTTAGTCATAATGGCAGCAAGCAAATCCTTATCCTGCGCAGCAGCCTCTAAGAGGGTTCTTTTTAGCTCGATTGGTATTTGCATTATTATTGCATAAGCCAGCGGTGTGGCGCCGTTTTCATTCTGAGAACACAGCATCGTCGCTTTATCTTCTCTTCTTAAAAGAGCCACTACTTCACTGGTATTTCCCTCAGAAATCGCTTCAAATAGCTGATCACTTGGACCTTGATCAGCCGCATTTACACAAGAAAAAAAAGCACACAATAGAAATACGAGAACTCTATATTTCATACCGTACCCCCACCCCCAAAAAGCATTTCTAAATACTGCCTCAATTGTAACAGATTTTTCCATTCTAGTGACAACTATATAAAAAATATCCTTTAGGGGCTGTCCGAGAATTCACTAAAATTGATTCGCTCGCATAAACAATAAAAAATAGGTAAACATTCGATCACCAAAATAACACGCTGTTAGCACAGCAAAATCGAAAGTTTACCTATGTTCAAGAGGATACCAAATGTGATGTGGAATGCAATCAAACATCTTTTTAAGCAACCAGGCCGCGGTCGCAAAATTAAAAACCCTCATCGCACATTGAATGGTATTTTTTACGTTCTTAATGGTGGTATTCCATGGCGAATGTTGCCTACCCAATATGGCAAAAAAAGCACTGTCCATGGCGCCTTTATGAGGTGGGCAAAAGCCGGTGTTTTTGACGACATTCACGACTTATTCGTACAATGTTATATAGCTCAAAAAAAGCCTACATATCTAGCGCTTGATTCTGCTTTAAACAGGGCACGCTATGGCGGAACAGGAATAGGAAAAAATCCTTGCGACAGAGGTAAAAACGGCATTAAAAAGACTTTGGCCGTTGACGATAATGGTACACCATTAGTCTGCCTTGTAACTCCGGCAAACCAACACGATATAATCCCTGCACGAGCATTATTAGAAAAAATAAAAAATATTTATCCTGTGGGAGAAACATCTATTTTAGCAGCTGACTCCGCCTATGATGCCGAAGATTTCAAAAAAGCGCTGGCGAA
>Ga0364887_10532_pt1 | contig 17610 bp, 13 predicted proteins | sample ExccelJu500001D4_4_FD_206924 | JGI IMG/M metagenome (GOLD analysis project Ga0364887, IMG submission 206924) | Enriched cells from Trout Bog Lake Hypolimnion, Wisconsin, USA - BchlTB.July23.5000.01.D4 | ecosystem: Environmental > Aquatic > Freshwater > Lake > Hypolimnion/Profundal zone | place...
GAGCACGCCGCCCACGTTGAGGCTGCTGTCTATACCCGGCCGGAACATATCGGATTTCCTGACCCAGAAATCTTCGAATTCATCATTGGCAGAGCCGGGAGGCAGCCCCAGCAACTGCATCAATCGGAGCCGGGCCTCCTGGAGGGTGAGCTCAGAGATACGGTCGGACCTGAGAAAACCGTTCATCTCTGCGGCCTGCACCATAAAGAAGGCATTGTTGAAAAACACCGGGCTTGACTGGTAAAACACGCTATCGTTTCGCTTCACTATGAATGGCTTGGAGGCCGATGGCTGGGCAAAACCTTTGGCCTTCCATGCCAGCATATGCACATACCGGTCGTTATTAATGATAGTATCAAGCGTGCCCAGATCATCAAATTTATACAGATGATAACTCTCGAGGTAAAAGGCATCCTTGCTGTCATTATAGCTTTTGGTTTTCCAACCGGTATTGATGGCCTGTGTAGTGACTATTGACTTACGGTAGTAAAACAGCTGTTGTAGCTGCACTATACTTTCGCTGGTGAGGGCGCCCGAATCATTAATGGATATAAACCCTCTGGTTATGTAAGTCTTAATGTCATTAAGCGGGAATAAACTGAAGTCGAGCGAGGCATAAAGCTTATTGCAAAGTGCGGCAGAGGAAGGTGAAAGGTCTGAGGTTTCAGTAAAAATTAATTTGTTATTCTGCTTCATAATATCGAGGCAAATAGCCCGGTCGAAGTATTCAGAGGGGGTAAGCTGCAGTCCGTAATTTTTGAAGATAATGCTTGCCTGCTGCACATCGGCATCGGTTTTGTTGTAGCCTATCTCTACTGGTGAGAGTACATCGAGCTCAATGCTTTCAATACCCTGGCTTTCGGGGTTGAGCGGGTTGATTTCGGTATGAATGCGGTCTTTACTGAGGGGGTGCAGCAGAAGCAGTGCATTTTCGCCCTCCACCAGGTTCTGAAAGGTTTTGTGGCTGAGCTTATTATTGATCTTCACAACCACATCGGCCGGGCTCAGCACCTGGTCGTATGCGGGCTGATTACTGCCGGCGCCGCCATTTGGCTCCATAAGGTAATAATCGATACCCAGGCCGGCCAGTACAGGCTGAATTGAAGGGGTGATTTTAACAGTGGCTTGCGGCAGAATGGCCATGCGCATCAGTTGGGCGCTGGTACCAAAGCAGGTGGTGATGGAGGCTAAAATAAGAAAGAATGGCTTCATTGTAGTAAAAATGATCTGTGCCGAAAATTAGGTAATTATTGATCATTTTCGGTGATTATTTATTCAGATATCCATAAAAAAAGAAAGCCCGGCCTGTGGCTGGGACTAACTTTTGTTTCATGGTGCCAGGGATTATTTGTTATGGTTGCACCTTACTGTTTTAATGAATTGATGATGCAAAAATAGTATTGGGTTCGGTGCCCCGGAAGGGTTAAATGGCGGGAAGTATAACCGCTAATTAACGGTATTTGCAGGCATGCGAATCAGGATATACGAAATGATGGTATTTATCAACCGAATACTTTGTAAATTTGAAATGATGAAATACTTAAGTCTTATCTTGCTAACTCTTGTCTCTTTTTGTACTTCAGGTAAAGGGCAAACAATGAATAACAACAGAGATTTACTCCAGAAGCCGGATTCATTATCACTGGTAATGCCGCAACTTAAAAAGCATAGTACACTTACCTATTTAAGTTATGGATTGTGTGGCGCAGGGCTGGCTACTACGTTTGGGGGGATATATGGAATTGAAGGCAATGTGGGCAATCATACAGCACAGAGAAGGAATACGAATATACTACTGGCCGGATTTTCTCTGGGTATTTTACCCGGCCTTGTGGGTGCAGTGCTGGGCAAGAATTATGAGATCCGGCACAGAAACAGGTTCCGGCTGAAATTCTGGGGCAAGCAGCTGGAAGTGGTGGATGAAGAATAGCTGCATATACAGACTGAACAGTTTAACTCAAATTTTATATAGAATTCTGATATAACAAATTCCCGATTTCATCTAAAGCAATATATGTGTGATGTAATCCCCTTCCTGTTATTCCCTTATATTTGCCGCCCGATTTATGAAGACCTTTTCATCCATTCAGCAATTACTGGCTACACTCAGCCGCGAGCAGAAACTGCTCAGCGAGCTGTTTGAAAAAAGGAAAATGCTTTCCTTTAACTATGACTATGCCCTGGAGCTGGTGGAGTTTGATGCTGATAAGATATCGGCACTGATAGACTATGCCGTGGTGCGGCAGAATGGCAACAACCTGGAACTTGATGACCTGTTTCTGCAGTTTTTTGAGCAGGTGATGGAGGTGAACGAAGAGATCAATGTCTCTTACATCAATGAGCACATCCAGAACATCAAACAGAACATCATATACTACCTGCAGGAAAACAATGAAACCCGCAAATATGGCTATCTGCGGCAGGTGAAGCACGCCATGCGCAAAATAGGCGTAATAGCCCTGCGCAATGTGGTGGACCTGAACCGTAACATAGATAATACATTTAAGAATGAACCCAACTACAAGATTAAGAAAACCAAGCTGGAGCACCTGGACGAAAAGCGCCACACCATCTATGCCCTCATCAACCAGACAGACCACCTGGTATCGGGAGAGGAGGAGCTGACATTTTTTAAGGTGGCAAGCGATGAGGAATTGAACCGCATCATTATACTTCTGAAACTACAGCTGAATGAATGCCGGCACAACCTCATAGACATTCAGAAGCAGATAATAGAATACCTGAACCGGATAAAGCACCAAAACGGTGTAATAGAAAAGTTGAGGCAGATAAAATACCTGAAAGACCAGTTTGAGCTGAAAAGCAAGACGGATATTGTGGAACTGCTGGAGCGGAACACCGCTGTGGTATTTGAGCCAAATCCTGTATATCCGCTCAACATTCCGCTGGACCAGTTGCAGGCCGATGATGAGGCAAGAGAGGTGATACTGAAAGTAGCCAAACGCCTGCGCAGCAATGTGAAGAATACTATGCCGCTGCTGGGCAACATATCGGACGAATACCTGGAAACTCAGATACAGGAGGAAATACAGATCAACCTGGATGAGGTGAAGAACGGATTCCTGGCGGGTGGCAATAACCTGTTTGAATTCATCTGCAATTATGATTTCGGCAGGGAGGTTTCATTTGATGAATGCGTAACTCTCTATTGCCAGATGATATCTCAGTTTGACACCCTGTTTAAGATTACCGAAACCTACAGCATTAAAGATGATGTAGAATTCGCAATGGTTTACCCCAAATAAAATAGTGAAATGCCCGTACCAAAACATACTTCCGATATTTTCGAAATACTCAGCAAGGGGCAGTTTATCTGCTCCAACAGCAGTAAGGACAATTTCCGTAAACTATACAATATAATAGATGAGAACTTTGAAGATCTGTATGATTATTTCAAGGCCATCAACCTGATACTGGAGAAGGGTGATGAGTACTATATGTTTACCCGGCTGGAAAACAAGACCGACCTGGAACGCAAGATAGAGGCCGCTTTCAAGTGGATAGATATACTCGATTTTTTTAAGGCGGTTGACCATTCATTTGGCGCAGGCTACCGGTTTACCCCATCGGATATACTGATAAAACTATCGGTGGATGTGGACCTTAAAAACAAACTGGAAGGCCTGAAGAAGTATGCAGGCGGCAAAGAAAAACATGCCGAAATATTGGATAAAGTACTTGACCAGCTGCGCAGGGACAACTTCATAGAGCTGGAAAACGAAATAACCAACAGCTACAAAACCCTTTCTTCTTTTCATTACCTCGAGCGGCTTATATTATCTATAAACGTTCCTGAATCAATACAGAAATGAGATATTTAAACAGAGTAATTTTTGTAAACAGCGCTAATGTAAAGTTTGCCGAGATAGCGATTGATGGCAATGTACATTTTATAGGTACGCAGGGGGTAGGTAAAAGCACGTTGCTGCGCGCCATACTTTTCTTTTACAATGCAGATAAACTGAAGCTGGGAATAGAAAAAGGCAAGAAAACATTTGATGAATACTATTTTCCGGGCGGCGACTCCTATGTGATTTATGAAGTAGTGCGCGAGAGTGGGCCCTATTGCATAATGGCTTTCAAATCGCAGGGGCGTGTATGCTTCCGGTTTATCAACAGCGAATTCAACCTGGGTAATTATGTAGATAATGGCAAGGTGCGGACATGGGACGGCATAAGGGAAAGCTTTGGAAAGAAAATCGGCTATACCAAGAAAATAGACCGGTATGAAGAATACCGCGACATACTGTATGGCAACAACAGCGGGCTGGAGAAGGAGTTCAGGAAATACTCACTTATAGAGAGCAAGCAATACCAGAATCTGCCCCGGACGATACAGAATGTATTCCTTAACTCGAAGCTGGATGCGGAATTCATCAAGCAGACAATCATCATGTCGCTGAATGAAGAGGAAGTGAAAATAGAACTGGATAAGTATGCCCTGCACCTGAAGAACTTCGATACTGAGCTGGCAGATATTAATAAATGGACAGAGATAAACAAATCGGGCGAGATACCGGTACGGAAGATGGCGGAGAATATAGCCCGAATACATGCTGCTATACAATCGCTGAACAGGGAGAAGCAGGAAACCGCGATACAATTGTTCCGTTGCCACGACCAGACCCTGAAAGAACTGCCTGATGTAGAAAAAAAACGCGATCAGCAGCAGAAACTACGCCAGCTTGCCCAGCAGAAATCGGACGACCTAAAAGGTAAATTCCAGGCAAAAAGGGATGATGTGCAGAAGCAGATCAACATTCTGGATTTTAAACTGAAGGAAGCTAAAACCAAGACCGAGCATTATGAAAGCATTAATATCGATGCGATCATTAGTCGGATAAATAAGAAAGAAGGCCTGGAGGCTGAACGGGAGCGGCTGCAAACAGAGCGCACACTGCTCAATGCGAAGTTTACAGAAATAAACAGCCGCTATAATGCACTGATACAGCAGCAGCAGAACTCGCTTGCCGGTTTTGAAAATGAAACGCTTGGGAGGAAAAACAAACTGCGCGAAGAATTCCTGGTGTTTAAAGGAGAAACCAATGAGCAATATTACCATGCATTTGCCGAAATAAGAAAACAGAACCAGGATGCCCTTGAGGTAGCCCGAAACACCATAAGTCAGCAGAAGGAACATATACACGACCTGAAGCTGAAAAAACAAAAAGGCAACCTGCAACGGTATTTTGAGCAGGAAATAGAAACAGTGAAGGCTGAAATTGTCGTTCTGAATCAAAAGATAAAAAGCAATGAGGTAGATATAGCTGACTATAAAAAGCAGGTAGATACACTGCAGAAACAATTCGACCTGGAATCGGAAAAAACGATTGCAGGTTATGACCGTAAGGTGGAGAAAATGTGGGACGATAACAAAGTTTATCAGTCCTCCATTGCTTCGATAGATGCCAAAATGCAGAAGAATAAAGATTCGCTGTATGGCTGGCTGAACGGAAATGTGCCCGGCTGGGAGAATAGTATAGGAAAAGTAGTAGATGAGGAGCATGTACTTTTTCTGGATGGCCTCTCGCCGCAGATTGCAGAGGAAGCAAGTGATACTTTTTATGGATTGAAAATAGACCTGAAGGAAATTGGCCGTACGGTGAAGACGGTTGCTGATTATGAAAAGGAACGAGCCGACTGGCAGCAAAAAGCAGATGCCAATAAAACCAACATCAATAAGCAGATAGAGGAAAGGGATAATGAGGCCAACAAGCTGAAGACCCGCTACCAGGGCAGGATAAAAGACCTGAACAATACCCGCCGGCAGATGGAGTATGAGCTGCAACGCGGGAAGGGACAATTGCAGGCCAATGAGGTGAAACATGCAGATCTGCTGAGGAAAGCTGCTGAAGAAAAAGAGCGCTTTCTGCAACAGGTGGGCCAGGAGATAGAAGCAGCATCGGAAGAACTGATAAAGGAAGAAAAAAATCTGGGGGCCATTGAAGCCGGCATACAGAAGCAACTGGATAATAAAGAGAAAGAACAGAACAAAAAGATTAAGGCCGAAGACCAGCGGATAAAAGAACTGGTGGCAGCCCTGGATGAAGAACTGCTAGTAAAAAAGCAGGATACAAAACTACGGACAGAAGAAATAAAATACCAGCAAAACAATGACCTGAAACAGGAAGGCGCCGATGTACTGCGCATGGATAGCATTGAGAAGGAACTGGCAACAATAGTGCGGGAGCTGGATTTCATCAATGAGAACAGGGATAAAGTAGCTGAGTACAATAAAGACCGTAAGGAACTGCTGGACAAAGTAGATGAATACAAGACCGATAAGCGCCTTAAGGAAAACCAGCTGGACAATGAGCAGGAAAAATATAACCTGCAGAAACAAAAGATACACCAGGAGATAGACCTCATGACAGCCGAAATCAATGATCTGAACAACAGGCTCCATGTGATCAATGAAGGACTTAGTACACTTGAAAGTTTTAAGCAGACGGATCACTATAAAGAAATAGCAGAGTTTGACGGACAAAAGGCGGATAACAATGAAACTGCTATTGGGCTTAAAGCACTGATAGATGCATTGCACAGCCGCATTTATACCATACTGGAGCGATACAATGATCTGCAGTCGGCAATCAATAAATTCCTGGGTAATTTTTCATCGCAGAATGTTTTCGGGTTTAAAACTACCCTCTCGGACCGGAATGATTTTATTGAATTTGCTGAGATGCTCGATGAGTTTCTGGAAGAGAACAAGATCATGCAGTATGAGAAGCGGGTGAATGAGCGCTTTGCAACCCTTATTCGGCAGATAGGTAAAGAGACAAATGAACTAACCTCGAAAGGCGGAGAGATACAAAAGGTAATTACTGAAATTAACCGTGACTTTGAAGAGCGAAATTTTGCAGGGGTTATCAAAAGCATCAGGCTACAGCTATCTGAGAGTAAGAATAATATTGTAACCCTGCTCAAGGCCATAAAGGAATTTAACGACCAGAATAGCATGGGCCTGGGTGTGGTAGATCTTTTCTCCACGGGAGATAATGAAAGCAAGAACAGGAAGGCTATTTCGCTGCTCAAGGAATTTGCCAAGGAGATCAATGCCCGCAAGGAGAAAGAGATAAGGTTGCCCGATTCTTTTGAACTGCAGTTCCGCATTGTGGAAAATGAAAACGACAGCGGATGGGTGGAGAAACTGACCAATGTGGGATCAGAAGGTACAGATATACTGGTTAAAGCCATGATCAATATTATGCTCCTCAATGTATTTAAGGACAGCGCCTCCAAGCGGTTCAAGGACTTCAGGATGCACTGCATGATGGACGAGATAGGCAAACTGCACCCCAACAATGTGAAGGGGATACTGAAGTTTGCCAACGACCGGAATATATTGCTCATCAACAGTTCTCCTACCTCTTATAATGCCACCGATTACCGCTATACCTATCTGCTATCGAAAGACAGCAAGCATGTGACTACAGTGAAACGACTGGTAAAAAAAGGAGTTGAAGCATGATGCTGCCGCTGGCCTTAGCTGAGAAACTGCAATTGCTGGCCCGGGGTGAGCAATTACCGGCAAGCAGGCTGAAGCATGCCATTACTGCGGAATTAATAACTGAGGGAATTATTTCGGAGCTCAGAGCCGGGCTCACAAAGGTCACCTTGTTTATCCCTGATATCGAGGCATTCAATAACTTCGTTTACAACAGATGGGCCATAAGCAACCTGAACGATTATATACAAATACTAAAAAATGCAGATGCCACCCGTGCCGAACTGGTACAGGCAGGCAGTAATTCGAAAGTGGCTGACAGGCGCACATTCAAAGGCTTCCTGGTGAACAGCTACATGCCGATAGAGGCTGCACTGAATGGCGATCATATCACTATCTGTCCATCACCCGGCACTTTTCAGTTTATTTACGATTATGAAAGGTTTATTCCTGATGCAGATGTAATCGTCATTGGAGTAGAAAATGCCGAGAATTTTGCTTTTGCCGAAAAACAGCAATACCTGTTTCCGGGCATGAAGACATTGTTTGTTAGCCGCTATCCTCAGGAGCAGAGTAAAGACCTTATCAGGTGGCTGCAGTCTATACCCAACCCATACCTGCACATGGGCGATTATGATTTTGCAGGCATCAATATTTATCTGCAGGAGTATAAAAAGCACCTGGGAGCCAAGGCCTCATTTTTCATTCCGGATAATATGGAGCAATTGCTGGAGCAATATGGAAATAAATCTTTGTATGATCAGCAGCAACTGACTAATACCGAAATTGTTGAAGAAAAATTGCAGCAATTAATTGCCCTGATACATAAATATAAAAAAGGCCTGGAACAAGAGATTTTGCTTATACCCGATTAAATAAACTCCTTCCAAATATTCATTTCAAGGGCTTAACGGTATACCCTGCCTTTCGAAGCAAAGTTATAACCCCCGTATCGCCCCACAAATGCCCTGCTCCTACAGCAAAAAATACAGACGACTGATTCATTTTATTGCTCATTCGGGAAATCCATTTTTTATTTCTGTCTTCCAGCAGCACGCCCAATTCATCGCCCGGCTCACTGGATGTGGTTATGAGTTGATAAAGCAATGGCAGATCCTGGCTTTTATAGGCAGCTATCAGTTTGTTGTATTCACTGTCACTCTTCTGGTTGTTCAGCATTTCATCCATCAACTGCACCACAACCGAATCAATAGGTATTTTTTCCAAAGCCGTAATCTGTTCCTCTGGATCTTCAAGCCCCGAAATCTGTTTGCCGGATGCCTGTGCTGTTTTCATTATGCTGTCTTCGTATGAAGTGGGGTTGGTGCAATTAAGCCCTGATGACGAGAAGATACTTTGCAGTGCTATGGGTTTCATTTTATTAAAGAGCGAAATATTCATGCCCAGTGAGTCGTTGATATACTTCTTCAACAGCTTAAACTGATCCTGCGTAAAATAGTCTTCCAGGTTCTTACCACTGCTGTCAACCAGACCTATAGCGACCTGCGCCATCACCGACGGGTCGGCCAGGTTCAGTTCAAAACATACATTGTCGCTTTTGTTAAGGCATTCCTTCATTTTTGGCGTCCACAGGTAGTCATCAATGCATATAAGGTGAATAGTACCGAACAGAAAAGAAGGCTTTTTGAGGTTGTGGCCGGTAATACTCCAAAGCAGTGATTTATTGCTGCCAGACGAAGCCTGCTGCCCGGAAACGCTAATACCGATAAATAACGAAAGAAAGGTGGTGAACCAGTTTATAGCCTTATTCATTGTTTAAAGTTAAGTGGAAGATGCAATAATCTTAATTGCGGCAACCAAAATTAATATACGGGGCCAATATCGCAATACTTTTGTTAATTTGCAACACTACAAAACCGGGTTATCGCCTCGAGAACATCGGGGAGGAAAGTCCGGACAGCAAAGGGAAGCGCACTACCTAACAGGTAGGTCTCTGTAAAAGGGGAACAGACAGTGCCACAGAAAATTACCGCCCCGCCAAAAGCAGGGTAAGGGTGAAAACGTAGTGTAAGAGACTACGGTGTGCATTGGCAACAATGCACAAGGGTAAACCTTGCGTGCTGAAATGCCAAATAAGCGGACGTTCGACATTGCCCGATGGAGTCCGTGGGTTGGCAGCTTGAGGTGTTGCGCGAGCAGCATCCCAGATAAATGATAGCCTCCTGGCAACGGGAACAGAATCCGGCTTACAGGTTTTGTAGTTTTTTTGCCTCTTTCCCTTAAAGTTCTGACCATAGACGCAGGGGTAGACTTTGAGCTGCTGTACCAGCAGCATGCCAGATAAGTGATAACCTCCTGCAAGGTAAGAACTGGTATAGGTTCATCCCAAAAATTCATTTTGGAAATTGTGTATCTTTATTTTCTTTCTTATGGCATGAAAAACAAAAACAGGTATGCTCAAAGGAATCTTTTTTATTACTGTTTATTGCTTGTTTCACTCTGCTATGGCCCAGACACCATCTATCCTCTGGCAGTATAACCTGCATGATATGTCGTTCGGACAAACATCAGCCAGAGACCTGGAGGGAGATGGCAAACTTGAACTGATATTCAGCACCTACTGGAACGACAGCAACCTCTACTGCCTGAATGCCGAAAACGGAACACTGAGATGGAAGCAACCGGTAAAAGGCCCTGTTGGCGGATGTAATGATGCCGGGCCACTGATCTTTGATCCGTTCCGGAACGGTAATTATAAAGTAATACTGCCAGGATCCTGCAACGATACTACCTTTTGTTTCGACGCTGATTCGGGTTATGTGCAATGGAAAACACATACCTATGGCAGTGATTCACCCCCTTCAGACGCCGACCTGAATAATGATGGAAATATTGAAGTTCTGGATGGCACATTCAACAGCAGCGTGATATGCCTTGATGGAAAAACAGGGAGCATCAACTGGGAAGCTCAGGTAACAGATATACCCTATATTGGCATTCAGACTGAACCGGCTATAATAGCAGACAGCGGCAAATATTACTTCATTGTAGCTACCTGGAACCGGAATACGCCCGACAGTGACCGGATAGTTTGCTTCAGAGCCAGCGATCATAGTGTGCTTTGGCAATACCCGGTTCCTAATATTATCTATGAAGGTGCTGCCATAGGCGACCTTTACCGCGATGGGCGCAAGGAAGCCATTATAGGCGATTACAGCGGCAACCTTTATAATTTTAATGTGACAGATGGCAGTGTGAACTGGATTAAAAACTACAACTCTTCATCATATATTATGAGCGCGGTAACACTGGCTGATGTGGACAACGATGGCTTCCTTAATATCATTTATAATGACGGTACCAATGTTTATGCCCTTAAACCCGATGGCAGCCTGTTGTGGACCTATCCGGGATATGATGCATCACTAAGAGGCTCGGTAGTAGCAGATATAAATAATGACCAGTATCCGGATGTAACTTATGCCACATGGTCGGGGCAGGTAATATCCCTGAGCGGCCTCGATGGCTCATTGATCCGGTCCTACGACCTGGCGGCAGCTTATGGTGATACCTTTAATATTGACCATGCACCTATAGTGGCCGACTTTAACGGCGATGGCATACTGGATGTTTTTGTGATAGGTGGCAAATCGCGCAATCCTGGCACTACCGGCAACTATGGCCGTGCCTATTGCCTGTCGTGGGGTGAGGGAAAGGGGCCAGCCTGGACCATGTTCCGGCACGATGAACGCAGAAATGCCTGTCTGTGCGATTCATCAGGTTTACCTTTGCCATCCTCAGTCACTAACCTACATTCGCCCAATGTACCGGCAATTAATGTCTATCCCGATCCTGCACAGGGAAGTATTTTTGTTCAATGTGCATTGCAGCAACCCGGAAATGCCATGATAACTATAACTGATATTACGGGCAGGATTTTATTACAAAACAAAGTGAATAACAATGAAATTGCGGTTTCAGTGATGTTTGATGTCCGTGGGTTTGCAGCAGGTTTGTATTTTGTGGATGTAAAAACAGAAACTGATCAATTGGCAGCTAAGTTTATTAAAAATTAATGGTGCCAATCCATAAATTTGCCATCGCTCAAACAACCTGAATTTAAATGGAACCGGAGGCGCACACAGCAGACATTGAACTTATCAGCAGAATTACTGAATTTCTGAATGAAACAGGATTGGAATGCCGACAGGGAGCAATTCCTGAAGCGACATTCTTACCGGGAATAGAAATACAAAACGGAGGTATTGTTTATGATGCGGAACTTTTGACTTATCCCGGCGACCTTCTCCATGAAGCCGGGCATCTTGCCGTCTTGAAGCCGGAGCATCGCCTGCTGGCTAATGGTTCTGAAAATTTATCGGGAGATATAAATGCCGGGGCTGCTGAAATGGCCGCCATTGCCTGGTCATGGGCAGCAAAGGAACATCTGGGAATAAGTGCTGAAATCCTTTTTCATTCCGGTGGATATAAGGAAGGATCAGATAACCTGATCGAAGCATTCTCCAAATGCAATCAAGGCGGAACAATTGTGGGTGTGCCTATTCTGCAATGGCTGGGCATGACGAGGGGATTAATGCGTAATGAATTACCTGATGAATATACCTTTCCTAAAATGATGCATTGGTTGAGGCAGGGGTAGCCCCTTCTGAATTACCCGTAAATATATCACTAATACACTATTCGAATTGTCATTACAGTGTATCGACAATTGGTATCGATCATTTCCCTGTCATTTTGTCAATCTGATCAGTTTGGAATATAGATTGATAGGTATTGCTTAAACATCAAACTTAATATATTATGCAGGAAAAAGGCAATATTTCCATTCACACGGAGAACATCTTCCCGATTATTAAAAAATTCCTTTATTCTGATAACGAGATATTTCTGAGAGAACTCGTTTCGAATGCAGTAGATGCAGTGCAGAAAATAAAACGTCTGGCAGCCCTCGGCCAATACAATGGCAATCTTGGTGATCCTAAAGTATCCATAGCATTTGATGCTGATAAAAAGACCATTACAGTTTCGGATAATGGTCTTGGTATGACTGCTGAGGAGATCAAAAAATACATTAACCAGATCGCCTTTTCAGGAGCTGAGGAATTTGTGGAGAAATTCAAAGACTCGAAAGATGCCAACGAACTGATAGGTAAATTCGGTTTAGGATTTTACTCCGCATTTATGGTGGCCGACCAGGTGGAGATACAAACCCTTAGCTTTCAGGATGGCGCTACACCCGCACACTGGATATGCGATGGCAGTACGGAATTTGAAATAACTGAAGGCAGCCGAACCGAAAGAGGGACAGATATTATACTTCATGTGAACCCGGATTCCGAAGAGTTTTTGGATAAACACAAACTGGAAGGCATACTGGAAAAGTACTGCAAATTCCTGCCGGTGCCTATACAATTTGGCACAAAAACTGAATACAAATCAGCCGATGAGGCTGAGGAAGAAAGCTTTGATGAGGCAGAAATTGTAGAAGAAGAAACAACAGAAGACAAAGCAACTGAAGGTAAAGAAGAAAAAGAGGAAGCTAAAAAAGAATACAAAAAACCGGAAGAAATAGAAGTTCCCAACATCATCAATAATACTACCCCTATCTGGACCAAGGCGCCAACTGAACTTAAGGATGAAGATTATCTTAAATTCTACAGGGAGCTTTACCCGATGACCGAAGAGCCATTATTCTGGATTCACCTGAATGTGGATTATCCGTTCAATCTTACCGGCGTTCTTTATTTCCCTAAAGTGAAGAATGATATAGAATTACAGCGCAATAAGATCAAGTTATTCTCCAGGCAGGTATTTATAACTGATGAAGTGAAAGATATTGTGCCCGAATTCCTGATGTTGCTGCACGGTGTAATTGACTCACCCGATATTCCGCTGAATGTTTCGCGCAGCTTCCTGCAGGCCGACAGCAATGTAAAAAAGATAAACAGTTACATTACCCGCAAAGTGGCTGATAAACTGGCAGAATTGTTTAAAAACGACCGGAAAAGCTATGACGAAAAATGGAATGATATTGGTTTGTTTGTGAAATATGGCATGATCAGCGATGAGAAATTTTATGAGAAAGCTGTTGATTTTGCACTGCTCACCAATACTAAAAAAGAGTACTTTACACTTACTGAATATAAAGACAAAGTAGCCCCGCTGCAGACTGACAAAGACGGCAAAGTGATATACATATATTGCACAGAACCGGATAAACAGGATTCATTTATCCAATCGGCCAATAAAAAGGGCTATGATGTACTTCTGATGAACTCACCGCTCGACAGTCATTATATACAGAAGCTGGAGTCGAAACTGGAGAAGGTCCAGATAAAGCGTGTGGATGCCGATGTGGTGGACAAGCTCATTGATAAGGAAGAAAAGATAGAATCGGTGTTGACTGCTGATGAAACCGGGAAAGTAAAGGCGATCTTCGAAAAAGCCATCAACCGCAAGGACATGAAGGTATCGGTAGAAGGGCTGAGCATTGATGAGCAACCTGTAACTGTAACCATGGACGAATTTATGCGCCGCATGAAGGATATGGCCAAAATGGGTGGCGGAATGAGCTTCTATGGTATGATGCCCGACAACTACAATGTAGCCATCAACGGCAACCATAAACTGGTGAGCAGGATTCTGAATACTGAAGGTGAAGAGGCCCAGATGAAGCTGGCCAAACAGGCATTTGACCTCGCATTATTATCCCAGGGAATGCTTACCGGCGCCGAACTGACCGAGTTTGTGAACAGGAGCCTGCAGTTAATATAATTTTATAATTAAAATGTTAAACCCATCAATAAATAAAATTACTGATGGGTTTAACATTTATTTTCCTTAATTTTATTTTATAAATACTCCTTATTATGAAAAAGTTACGTTCACTGTTTAGGGTAATTATTCCCGTTTTGTTGTTTTCAGGCTGCCTGCCAAGCCCGCGTCTTGTTCCGGCTGCTTCACCCACCGCTCAGCTATCAGTTGTATATGCATGTGCTCCCGTATTGCCTTATTCAAGCACGGTAGTGGTATATGATACCAGCCGGTTTCTGTTCAGTGCACAAAACGATGCTTCTGTTTTAAATGGCACCGGCGGTGTACCAGCCGGAAGTAATGTGAACCTCACATTTAAAACCGGTAACGGTTCGGTGAACAATATTTTATATACCAACGGTTTTAACCTTGTAGCCAATAACAGTTATAGTATGTTTTTCGGAGGGCCGGTAACTAATCCGTGCCAGCTTTTTATACAAAATGATATGACCGCTCCGGCCCCGGGAATGGCAAGAGTGCGGTTTGTAAATCTAAGCAGCGATACAGGCATCTTCAATGTATTGTACAGATCAGTTAAAGTGGATTCCGGGCTCACTTATCAGTCAGTTTCACCCGTCTTCGAAGTACCTTCTGATAGCATGGCATCATTTACATTTGTGAATGCAGCTATACCTGCAGTTACCATACCCACCGGTACTTTTTTATTAGGTTCTGGCGGCATATGCATAATTGTTCTTGCAGGCAATAATGGTGTTCAAAACTTCTCTTTGTGTTCAAAAATAATAAGCCTGAACTCTAAGGTAATATTGTAAGTTAATTTTAAGGCAGCGTAAAACTTGGTATGATTATTGTATTTTCATTAAAAAGAAACTTTTTATGAAAAAACTTTTCTGCCTTATTGCAATACTTGCACCCTTTATTTTTCTCAATTCATGCCAAAAAGACACGCATGTGTATAGCTCTACAGGCTCATGGATGATTTTTGTGTATGGCTGCACCCCGCACCTCTCAGGTACAATAAATATGAAAGAATACGGAAATAATGTTACCAGCTTGCAGGGAGACGGAACTTCATTAATTTCAGAAACCGGTTTCGTACCCTGTGGCAATAATTTAAAACTTTCGTGGTGGAGATCGGGAGCAAAAGATACCTTGCTGGATTCTATTACAACCACTTTGGTAAATGACGGTACCTACTCCGTATTTTTTGGCGGGCCAGCTACCACTCTCTGCTTCCTGTTTGCTGCCAATGATTCTACGCTGCCTGATTCTGGTTTCGTTCATGTCCGGTTTGTTAACCTCAGCTCCGATAACTATAATTTTAATTGCTACTATGATTCCTTAAAAATAGATTCAGGGATAACCTACAAAACCATAACCACTTATTTTCAAATCCCGGTTAATCAGCTTGCCAGAATAAGATTTACAGACAGGAGCGATACCTCTGTAACCGCTGAACTGGATAGTGTTTCTCTTGCGCCGGTTGGCCACTATACTATAATACTGGGTGGCAATCATGGGTCGGCGGATTTTGGCCTTACGCTAAAGGTTGTTTTCGAAAATATTACGATACCATTGCTATAACAGCACGATCAAAACAAACAGTTGCCTTTTGGGGAACCGCAATATTCTTTAAGTGAAAACTAATCTGCTGTTTGGCTTAACTTTGTAGCCACATTTACATATATCAATGACATTTTATAAATACCATGGTGCCGGCAATGATTTTATTCTGTTCGATAACAGGGATGGGGCAATATCTGTTTCTACTGTAAAGATTGCCCGCTTATGCAACCGTCATTTTGGGATAGGCGCAGATGGACTCATGCTGCTGGAACAAGCTTCAGGGTATGATTTCAGGATGGTTTACTATAACTCAGACGGGCGGGAAAGCACCATGTGCGGCAATGGCGGCAGGTGCATTGTGGCCTTTGCAAAAAGCCTTGGGATAATACATAACCAGGCACTCTTTCTGGCTATAGATGGCAGCCATACTGCAACAATAGCTGATGATGGACTCATAAGCCTGCATATGAATGATGTTGCCGATATAGACATACGCACCGGCCATACCATCCTTAATACCGGATCACCGCATTATGTGCTGTTTGTGCCAGATGTGAGTAAGACAGATGTTTTCAACGATGGTCGCAGGATCCGTACCCAGCCACAGTTTCAGCCCGATGGTATCAATGTGAACTTTGTGCAGCTGCATGATGGCAAGCTGATAGTGCGCACTTATGAACGCGGAGTGGAAGACGAAACATTGAGTTGCGGTACAGGAGTTACCGCCGCTGCAATTGCAGCCACAGCCCGGTTCGAAGGTATATTTGGTACTGATATTGAAACCCCCGGCGGGCATCTGGTTGTTACCTTTACTAAAGATACCGGAACATCGGCCAAAGATGTGGTACTTACCGGGCCTGCGGAGTTTGTATTTAAGGGGGATATTGGAATGTAAATTCTGCTTTATGAAACCATTTTATAAGTCTGTTTTATTGTTTTTAGTTTGCACACTACCTGCATTTCCGACTTATGCCAATGTTATTGATTCAATAAAAACAAATGAGGATGTAGTTAAGTTTCTTTCCACAAGCCTGGATAGCGATGCATTAATCAGGGTTAACATCAATGATTTTATTTACCAGGAAAAAGCATTGCAAGTAACGGATTCCATCCAATCCAAAACTATAAGAAAAGAATACAGAAGTAATACTTTTTTCAAAACAGATATTGATGGTAATGGGAAAACTGATTTAATTGTTGAAGGTAGTTATTCATTTATTGTTTTGGATATGGGTAATAAATATGTTTTTCTTCCTATCCCTGTCGATGGATTAATGGGAGCCGTTAAATTACCTGATCAATCCACAGGATTGATTGTCTGGAATAATATGGGGATATCAGATAACTCACGTTATTTCAAAACTGTTTCGCAAACAGATACTATCGTCTATAAATACGGTGGCTTAGTAGAATATAATGAACATCCTGCCTGTGTAAAAGTGAATAAAATTGATTTTTGGAAACATCCTGCCTGTTTTGGTGATTGCACCGAATTATTTATGGAAATTAATAAAAATGGAACAGCCGTATATCAATCTGCAACCGGATCAAGAGATTTGGACGAGGTTCGCTTTAGTTCAATAGACAGTATTCAACTAGCCGAAATATTGAACCTGGTAGCTTATATTGAAATTAAGTATCCCAAAAACCGTTATAGACCCGCTCCGACCGAAACGGCATCAGCATTTCTCAATATCTATTTTGAAGACGGATCTGTAACGAAAATATGGGACCCCGGGTCAAACAGAACAGCGGGATTGGCAACTTTATACGGTAAACTTTTGGCGTTGCAAATATCCCGAAATTGGCAACTATGG
>Ga0364887_10539_pt1 | contig 17414 bp, 19 predicted proteins | sample ExccelJu500001D4_4_FD_206924 | JGI IMG/M metagenome (GOLD analysis project Ga0364887, IMG submission 206924) | Enriched cells from Trout Bog Lake Hypolimnion, Wisconsin, USA - BchlTB.July23.5000.01.D4 | ecosystem: Environmental > Aquatic > Freshwater > Lake > Hypolimnion/Profundal zone | place...
ACACAAATGCAACATAAAATCGAACTGCTACTAAATCCAATAGAGGATGATCATAACGAAGTAGTGAAATTAATTGGTGAAATTCGAGACTGGATTCATGAAGATGAAGCAGATGAAGAAGAAATGAATGAGGGATTAGACACTTTGATCGATGAACTAATGGTCGTTTCTAAACGTGTCCTTAAAAGTGAATGGATTCGTGTTAAAAGAGGCAAATAAAGTCAATGGAGTACACCACTATTTAGCGACAAATGCAGCCCGTTAATCAGGGCATTCCAACCAGTTTGTTATCCCTTATGAGTTGAATCAGTGATTGTATGTAGATTTTTTATCTATCCAGTAGAGAGGAGCGGGCGCACAGCATCCACCAGTTTGTACACTCCGCACTTTTTGGCATGGGCGCTGTTTTGCTTTTGTATGTTCCGGAACAATACGAACACTCATATTAAATAAATCCTTCTTCTGGAAAGGCTGCATAACACATTGCAATTATTTATCTATCCAGAAGAGAAAGTAAAGGGGCAGCTAAGTTGCCACCCCTTCCTTTTAGCTTAACTGGCTTAACTACATTAAACTGTAACTTCTTCTGGTTAAGACACTTAAGCTACTATTGGTGTTATAGACTAAGCAGCCAAACCATACTCATTCTTCCCCGGTTTGGTTATCGCCTTAGTTTCTATAAGCTTATTCAGATTCGCATACATGGTTACTGTCGACATCTCAGAACCAAATCTACCTTCAATTTCGCTGAATGGTATAGTTTTTGTGCCGGCCTCAGTTGCCTCAGTCATAAACTGGTATATCTTATCCGAGTTTGTGGTATCCTTCCTGCCGTCAGGAGCACTTAACAAACCATTTTCATCTGTTTCCCCGGTAATGTTCAAACAGCAGTTATCATCGATCTCAAATGTCCTTACTGTTTCATCATTACTCGGCAGGTACCTGAAAGCTACATCTTTGATGTATTTTTTTCCGTCTACGGTTCTGTTCAAGCCAATCATAAAATCGCATTCCTGGGCTATCACACGGCTGCCTGCTATGGTATCGATACTAAGCCGCTGCCCATACATCTTATGGGTGTGGTGAATCGCTACAATGGTTGCGCCGGTTTCTTCTGATAGCCACCGTAAGTTTTTCATTAGCTCGACTGAAACCTTACTTTCTTCAATTGCCCCCTGATACATATGGGTCAATGAATCCAGAAACACTATCCCGGGTTCAACAGAAAGGATAAGGTCTGCAAGTTCCTGCCAATGCTCTTTGGTAATTATGTAGCGTGGTATGTCTTCATTTGCAACGATGAAATTTTCTAACCATGCCTCACCATACTGCGCAACAAGTGCTTTGATCTGCTTTGCGTTTCGTTCTGTTCTGTAAGTATAGTGTTCTTCAAATGAGATAAAATGAACTATCTTATTTCCCATGTTGATAGGTAAACCCAAATAATTGTCTGCTCCCGCAGCTATAGCCATGCCTAACCCTTCACAGTACATGGTTTTAGCAGACTTGCTGGGGCCGACTACGACCCCAACAGACTGCTCTTTAATACCGGAGTAAATCATTTTCAGTTTTGGTTCACTGTCAACCCTCTTAATCATATCAGCTAAGGAAGCGGCATATTTGTGCCTCTCAATTGATCGCTTAACGATTTCCAGTTGTACCGCACGAGGCTGATTCTCTATGTTTTTTTCACTGTTATTCATTCGTTTTAATTTTTTGTTTCTTAACAATAGCTGACAGGTCAATTGTTTTTGACTGATTGCAGCCAGATATAATATTACGTCCGGTGCTATAGTTAATCCCCCTTGCAGCACACCATTCTTTAATAGTTTCAAATTCCTGTCCGAGGTAATTGTCTATAACCCCAACAGCAAAGTGATGATTGCCACCTTTGTTTTTACACCGACAGGTATCAAAACAATGCTGAACATTATATTGATGTGTACACCATTCCAGCAAATCCGGTGTATTTTCAGTCTTCAATCCCTTGTGGTTGACTTCTGGCAGGTTCTCGGGATTAGGAATGAACGCCGCAGCAACCAATCTATGCATGTACCATGATCTGGTTACTCCATCTTTCGAAAGAGAATAGAACAGATAACCATCAGCATTTGTTTTTGGCATCATAATACGGCTTTTAATCCGCCTCAATCGACCATCAGATGTTCGTACAACCCTTTGCAAACTCCGCACTATACCAGTGTTGGAAATTTCATAAATACCCTCATAGCCTGCTATAGGGCGGTACTCTAAATTGTTCATGTTGTATTGATTTAAATGATCACTAATTGCCATTATTTTATGGCAACTTTCTTGTAGAGCGGGAAAGAACTGAGCTACTGGTATTGAGCGTTTCTTTCAGAACTCCTACAGTTAGCTATTTTGGTAAGCCCGTAAGTGATTACGACCTGCTATTAGTGCGGAAAACTGGGTGGTAAATAGCAATACGTCCAGCAAATAATGTTAGAGGTTAGATATGAGCGTTCTACTTTCTGATTCTGATACTTGGGATTACTTTGTGTACATTCTGCAACCCGGTTAACTTTCGTAAAAAGGAAAACGGATACAAATGTATGAAGAAAACTGATCAAAAAACACAATAAAAAATATATATTTTTTGATTAATGGTTTTTGTAATCGCTGATTAATAAATCTTGCGGATTTACTTCTAATACTTGCGCTATTAATGAAAGGTATGATACGGAAAAGTTGACCTTTCCAAGTTCGATTCGATTGATTTGTGAATAGTCCTTATCGTTACAAGCAAACGCCAATTCCATCTGGGTAAGACCTTTTGCAAGGCGCAATTTTCTTATGTTAGCACCTATCGCTAAGAGAAATTCATCATCCCTGTAGTATGCTTTTCTTACCCGTTTTTTCACAGGTACAAAGTGAACTTTTAAGGATAATTTGACATAGGGATAATTATCCTTACTTTTGAAAAATCAAACTCGCATAAAATGAAACACACAATTATCATCGCAGTAAGCCTGCTAACCATAACTGTATTGTCCTGTACAAAAAAAAGTGGTAGCAGTTCAACAAGCAGCACTGATACAACATTCAGTGGAAGCTACTTTCAAATAAGTTACAACGGCAGATATTTTAATGTTAAAGGAGCCTCACTGAATGGCGGGCCTGTTACGTCTGTAACTGAAGTTAGTAGCAATACTATACTCGTTGATGGAGTTGCATTATATGGTATTTCTGGAACACTTGAAGCCACAAGTCTAAACGTAGGCAGCAATAACATACCTGCATCTGGTATTTCTAGCTTTACTCAAGCTAGCCCATATAATAGTTTTCTAGACTCATCAGGAACAGTAAGTGTTACTCATAATGGCACTGATTATGTTCAGGGTACGTTCACCACAACATTATACGCTAACGGATTCACTTATCCAGCTACAGGTAGTTTCAAAGTATACCACTAAAAGAACATGACCGCAGAAGTCTATTTTGAAAATCTCCCACAAGAGATAATAAAGCAGATACAAGCTGCTCAAAAATCTATTTTCGTAGCTGTGGCATGGCCTAGTGATGATTTGATTTTTGCAAAATTATGTAAGAAAGCAAGCGAAAATGTGCAAGTGGAATTGATGTTTGATTCATCAAGTAATAACACCCAAAAGCATCATTTTAATGCACTAGAAAACAGTGGGGGTAAAGTATATTACCTGCTTCAGACGAATAAAAAAGGTTGTGATCGAATTGGAATAATGCACCATAAATTTTGCATCATTGATGAATCAATAATAATAACAGGCTCTTATAATTGGTCGAATATTGGCACAAGAAACTATGAAAATATTGTGGTAATTAAACAGGATTCTGAATTATGTCAAAAGTTCAAAATGGAATTTGATGAAATAAAAAACAAGTATATAAAAGATAAAGAATGCACTGCTTGGATTCATTCACCGGAGCATTTGGAGCAAGTAGCACACCAACAACAGCGGCGAGCAGATCAGGCAAAGGCAAACCTATTAGCTAAAGAGGCCAGAATGAAAAATAAGTAATCTTATTTTCCTTAACCAACATCCGAATCAGGGACAAGTAGCCCTTGAATCATACTTCCTAACTCCATAGAATATGACTAACAAAAAATGTTTACCAGCCAAACCAAAACAATTAGTGTTAAACAATAAAAGTGAAAACAAAAAGGGGTAGGTAGTTTTCAGTGATGGGTATTAAAATGTGTAAATTTGAATATAAAAAAGAAGATGGAGCTTGCCATTAAAAGAGTTTATTGTAACATTGTATCCTAAATTAATAAATTGTATCCTAAATTAATAATATGATGCGTATTGGAGGTTTTGAAACGGTAAATGTAAATGGGGAGAAGCTTTCTATTAATAGAATATCCGAAAACCAATTCACTATTAAATCTCTGGCAGGTAGTCAAGGGACACAAATGAGTGCCTTCAATGTTGCTCATTCATCACCACTAATTTATGCTACGATTACTAATAATGAAGTAGTACTTACCAGATTGCAAAATGAAGATGCTAATTATGTGGAATCATTAAAGAATTGCATAAGAACCTTATTAGATAAGTAAAACCCCCATTGGTACATCAGATTTTTGTAGTTGAGATCGCTTCTAACATACATCTCGACCAGAAGAAGGTGAAGGAAATTCATAAAGTTATCGAACAAGTAGGGGCGGCAAATCACTGATTTTTTATTACTTTTAATCTATGGATATTGTAATTATATTCTCTCCTATAGATTGCGAGTTTATGTCAATTTCGGAGCAAAGATGGGAGATAATAAAGGGCTCAACCGACTGTGTGTATATAAAAACATGTAAGTTGTCAATTCTAAAGGACGTTGAACCTGTGCTGAGCGAAATAAACAGAAAATTGAGTTTGTTATACTAAATTTCAAACTGAGCCACTACCAAATTTTGAATTATTTTTTTGCTGTAAAATCAGCCCTTGCACATCTCATCCTGGAGAGTCCAAAAGTACCCCCGGCAAGCAAAATCTTAATTGTAATCGAGCGTATTAGAAGGAACCAGCTTGGATATCCGCCAGCGAATATCGGGCAGCAACGCGCCCCGCCTGATAATTTCGGAGACGAAATTAATACATGGTATCAGTAACCTGATGGAGTTTTTGTATGTAGTCCTGCCAGCAATGATAAGTCATAAAAAAGCCAGCCTGAGAACAGACCAGCCCCTATAAACCCTATCAAGGTAAAGATATAGCTTATTTGAGACTTCAACAAATCCAGACTTCAGTACCCTGATAGAGCTTTTGGAAGTGTACTGTCATCTTGATCAAGACACAATCAACCTAGCTTTTGTTCCCTGATTGAGCTATAGGAATAATTCATTAAGCAGTAGTACCCTGATTAAGGTTCAAAGGTGTGGTGTCTCTGCAACATTGAATCTGCCATATTTGTCTGTTGCTGTCGCACCACTTCCGATGGCAATGTATCTTTTGCTCTTGCCACGCTCATGTAAACATGCCAACGCACGCAAAATCTACGCCATCTCCTTTTTGCATTTCGACGCCCCCTTCGCTACTTCACTCATCTCGCAGTACTTCGCTGTTCATTCTTGGGCATTTGTAGGCGATTGTAGGGCAGTTCTTTCATATGGCTATGGTATGTATTCTGGCTGCTTTCGTCCTGCTATTCGTTCCGCTATGGCGGCCACCGCACAGGCACACGCACGAAGAAACTATTGATCTTATGACGGCTATGTGCAGTTGGTAGCTTTCCTACACACAAGGCTATACACTAAAGCCACCACCTTTGCACCGAACAGCAAGAGAAGCGCTCGCTGTCATTACTTTCCAGCCCACACACTATTCACATCATAACCCTATTCCCTGCCGCCCACAAAGCCCACTCACAGAGGAATAGAGCCATGCTGTGAAAGCCACCATGTAAAGTAATGCCTTCAATCGCTACCCTTGCTTTCTGCCAGCCCTGCCACTGTAGGAATAGTTTCTTTTCACTCCACCGCACCAGCCATCCGCACAGGGGGCGTGTTGCATAACTGCAATAGGTTTTTCTCCCCTCTGGTAAAGTTGAGTAATCACAAATAAATCGTTGCCCAGACGTACTAATTGGGCGTATCAGCTATATGGAAGCATATCGTTTCAAATTGTTCCTACCAAAGCCAAATGCTTTCGGAAATCTACTTTGGGGCTGTCCAGTTGATGGGCAGTTAAAGGAGTTTCAGGCATTATGTGAGCGCATAGAAGCTAGTGGCTTATGGTGTTCACTGTACCCTGAAAATGACGGTTTCTGTTTCAGTCCCAGCAGTGAAGGAGCAGTAAACGCTGACCTGTTAACGCCGGAGTATTACACGAGAACTACAGCCTTATTCAAAGATGTTTTTGGGGAGGGGCTAATAGTTAATCCACTTGTTTCTAGAAGTAAAATCAACGTCTATGTATCCTGAAATAAAAAACATGCTGGAAGTTATTTCGTTCCTACAACATATAACATCAGAGTTAGGAGATCGCAACCCTTTTGAGGAACTGGCCAGCCCTACCGTGTACTGTCCAGCGAAAAGCGAACAAAGGAAAAAGCAGATGGAGCAATGCTTTGAGGTAGTAAAAAAGCAAAGCAGCAATTTCATTTGGCTCACGATAGTACTTTTTGAAGAAGCCCGGGACAATCCAACACACAAAATCAGTTCACACTTAAAACAGCAGCAATGAAATATTTCAGTGAATGCAAGACCATTGATGAAGTTAAAGCCAGATACAAGGTACTGGCTAAAGAGAACCATCCTGACCTTGGAGGCGATACAGCAAAAATGCAGGCTATAAACGCTGAGTATAGTTTTGCCTGTGCCAAGATTCTTAAAGGAGAAAATCTGTCGCAAGAAGATGCAGATGAAGCTGTACGCATGTCTGACGAGTATCGTGCCGTAATCGAGCTGCTAATGCCCTTAAATGGCATCCTGATCGAGCTTGTGGGTCATTGGATTTGGGTTACTGGAGATACTAAACCAGTGAAACAGCAACTCAAAGATGCCGGGCTATTTTTTGCATCAAAAAAGGTGGCTTGGTATTACAGAGCCGATGAATTCAAGACAAAGGGTGGAAAGAAAACACTTGATGAGATCAAAGCTAAATATGGCTCTGAAACAGTTCATTCAAAACGCCGCACCAGTAAAAACATTACACAATATTCTTAACCGCTAAAATCAACAAACATGATTGAGCAAATTAACAACATGGAGGATGTAGAAACGTTCATTAACCTGATCGCTGGAGAGATAAATGATTTTCACCCGATGTATGATTTTCGGCTGTACATTGACCCTAAAACCAACTTACCGAGATACACAGAGGAAGAATCTGTGGTAAGGGAAAAGCTGATGGATAAATGCCTTGATGAAGTAGCAAAACATACTCCTGATATGTATACTCACTTGTTGGAGATGTTCAATAAGGCTTTGGATAAGCTGGCTCAAACACCAGTTAATCCCGCCTTATAGTATCTTTATTGCCTTGACTATCTTTACTACATATCCCAGTAAAGGCAGTCAAGGTAGTTAAGGTAATATATACGGGTGGTTAGCCTGTCGACAATAGGTTTTAGAAATATTTAGTACCTTGGTAGTTATCATTATTTTCTTTATCAAAACTTGATCAGATGAAGGGCATTTTAAGGTTATGCAGCTATGTGTTTTCAACCGCTTTACTAATTGGTTTTTTCTGGCTGATGGATTTCGGATATATAGCATTGATGGGCGCAACATCATTAACACACGGTTTTTGGGAATTGGTGTTTTTTTGGATGTTAATTGGTTTGATTTGGTATTTCTTTAAGTATCTGGCATCTCAGATCATTGGCTACATACTTGTTCCACTTCAATTAAACGGAGTTGGCCTATATATGATTGGAGGTATTTTGAATGGAATATTTCTGATCTACAAAATATGGGTGACAGAGATACAATTAACGATGTTGGAAATGTGCGCTATGCACATAGTGGCATTGGAGTTGATGATATGTAATGTATTAGGTGCAATAGGTATTTCAGATTCGTTTAACGCAAAACAGAATATGCTACCGCGAACAGGGACTTAGTAACCCCGATCAGCTTCTCCTATTCTTGCTGCATCCATCTCGACAATGCACACTGGCAGAGGCTGCACATGGCTAGACCTCATTGTGTACTTTATCAATCTGGATGTAAGAACCCGGTAAAAGTCTATTCATTATTGTATTGATTAGCTTAACTGCCTTAACTGGTTAACCGTAGTAAAGGCAGTTAATAATGTTGAGGTAAAATAAACCCCTTTCATTTCAAAACACGATGTAAATTTGATAAAAATTATTTCTTAACCAGTGAGGTTACTTGGATATAACTTGTACAGAGTGCAATAAAAGTTATGAAAATATTGCTAGCAGCTACTTTCAGAGGTTTTCAAATCTGCCTTACAAGCAGAGGGTCCGCGGTTCGAACCCGTGTGCTCCCACCAATACAGACAAGGGTTTCAGCGGATTCAACGTTGAAACCCTTTTTTCATTTGCGCATAATTTGCGCATAAACTAGAACGCCTTTTGTTCTTTATTGGAACGCAAAATATATATAGTCTTCCTTTCTATTTTTTTGAATCTATTGCCATTATTGGCCCTGGGTTGACAGAATTGCGATTTAATATTAAAATTACTATTAACAGGCGAAACTATTTGTTTTGGCCAAAACCCCATTCAATGACCCCAATCATTAATAAAACCCTCAAACCTGTTTATCTTTGATCAGAGTTATAACCATGCAATTCTGATTCGATTATGGAATATAAGGACTATTATAAAATATTGGGTGTTGATAAAAAGGCTACTCAGGAAGAAATAAAAAAAACCTACCGCAAACTGGCAGTAAAATTCCATCCCGATAAAAACCCGGGTGATAAAAAATCTGAAGAGAAATGTAAGGAGATCAATGAGGCCAACGACGTACTCAGTGATCCTGAAAAACGGAAAAAATATGATGATCTGGGCGAAAACTGGCAACAATATCAGCAAGCTCCGGGAGGTGGTGGAGGGTTCAATCAGGCACGCGGCCAGCGCGGCCGGCAGGGTAGTTCACAGTATTCTTATTCTGGTGGTGATGAAAGCCAGTTTTCCGATTTCTTTGAATCAATTTTTGGCAGCGGGGCAGGTGGTTTTGGTGGCAGGCAGGGCAGGGCTGCTTCGCCAATGAAGGGCGAAGATTACCAGGCAGAGGCAACTATTTCACTCGAAGAGGCTTTCCATGGCACAACACGCCAGGTGAACCTTGCCGATCAGGCGCTTAACCTGAAGCTCAAGCCGGGCATAGCTGGCGAACAGATATTGCGTATGAAAGGGAAGGGGGGCACCGGATATAATGGCGGCCCTAACGGCGATCTGTTTATAACCATTCATGTTTCCAATGACCCCCTCTTCGACCGGAAAGGCGACGATCTTTATTTCGATTGCCCGCTGGATGTTTGTATGGCTGTATTGGGCGGTAAAGTTCCGGTAAAAGGAATAGACAAAACAGTAAACATAAATATACCACCAGGCACCGACAGTGATAAAGTATTCAGGCTAAAAGGCATGGGTATGCCCCGTTATGATGTTCCCGGAGAGCGCGGCGATAGTTTTGTTCGCATGCTCATTACAGTACCCAAAAACCTTACTGCTGATGAAAAGGAATTATGGACAAAACTGGCTAAACGGAAATAAATAAGATATAGCGTTAATGAATGGCAAAAGAAAATCCAATAGCGGCGATGACGCCACCTGGCGCAATAAGGTTCATTACATCCGCCGATTTAGGGCTGATAGGGTCGCCCATAGTTTGGTCGTATTTATTCTGACTGCCAAGTGGTACAGAATACCCGAATTCGATGTAAAATCGGTTGTATCTTCTGCCAAGGTTCCAGTAACGGTAGGCGGCAAAATATACATTGGTCTGTGAGTGAAGGTTAAAAGTAACTGATTCAACAGGTCCTCCGTTATACTGGGTTTCCAGGTTATCCGTAAATCCGTTCAGGCCGGTATTATAAGTCAGGCCTGTTCCGAAAGCCCAGCCTCTGTGGCAAGGCTTCAGGTAGTATTTACCACCTAAAGTTAATTTTGTGCCCCAGCTGCTTTCGCCAAGTCCTGCTTCCACAGAAAGGTATTTTTCTATAGGAATATCAAAGCTCACACCCACTATTCCTGTATTATTATTACAGCCCGTACTTGTAGTTATGTATAGTTTCGGGCAAAGGTTTGGTCTTACCAGCGGATCCTTTGCTTTGGTTTCTCTGGTAGGAGGCTCACCGGTATATTGTGCATTTGCAACCAGACCAAGTAAACATATAAGTACAGTAATTCCTGTTTTTTTCATCTTTGCTAGCTTAAATGTTATAAAAATATTTTATTGGTTGTTGTGAAATTTTATTCTTTTTGGATAGCAAATTTAATAGTTAGAATTATCAAAGCAAATAATTCTGAAATTATTAATGCGCCAGGTCAGCCAGCATGGCACGGGCCCGTTCATTTTCTGGGTGTTTTTTAAGCAGGTGCTCAATAGTTTTCATTGCCTTTGCCGGTTGTTGGTTGCTATGGTACCATACGGCCAGGTTAAGGAGGTTCTGTTCATAATCAGGGTCCAGTCTGTTGGCGTGCATCATGTATTCATAAGCCTTATTATTGCTTCCCTGCTGCATATAGATATAACCAAGGTTTGTATTGGCACTGATGTGGTTAGGATTTTGCTCCACAACAAGGTTGAACACTTGTAAGGCTTCCTGAGGGTGGTTTAGCGCCAGCTGGCATATGCCATATTTGTTCTGGAAGTCAAGGGCGTATTTCCATATTTCGGTAGCTCGTTTATACCAGGGAAGGGCGCTATCGGGCTGCTGCAACTGGTAGTATGCCTCACCGGTTCTGTAATTCGTCCATGCCTCATTTACTGCCGATGGCTGTAATGAGTTTGCAAATGAAATTACTTTCCGGTAGTCTTTAAGCAGGTAGTAAACTCTAATATAATCCCTGTTTTGCAGCCTCGCTTCCTTTGCTTGATCTTTCGCAAGATAGTACAGTGCAGAATCCAATAATCCCCTGGATTGGGCATAACGTTCATAAAATTCCATATATCCCCTTGCTTTGGTTATCGGGTCTGGTGCATCATTATTAAAGCATTTCAGCCCGAAGAAAGCTGTGATTTTTTTCTGTGTGCTGTCATCAACCGGCCTTTTACGAATGAAATGATCGGTAACTGCCACATGGGGTATATCTATACTTCCGTTATGGGGCATATGGCAGGTTACGCAGTCATTATTTTTAGCTGCCCGCACCTGCATTGTTTCTGTGCATTGATGCTGTCCGGCACCGCTGCCGTGGCAGCTTTGGCAGGCGTTCAGGTATTGGGTGCGGGCGGTGAATTTTACACTCACGTGCGGGTTATGGCAGGTGATACAACTCATTTTACCACTCTGAATAAAACACTGGCTTTTCTTCATCCGCTCTACATGAGAGGCCATGATCATTTTATCCTGTGCCCCCTCATATTCCGGCATGAATACATTCATTACTTCCGAGAGTTTCATGCCGGGCCTGAAGTCGAAAAAGGTTTTATTATCGTTCAGCACAGTAATACCTTGCAGGTGGCACCGCTGGCACACATTGTTCTGTAGTTCTGTAGAAAGTCTTCTTGGGTTCACAATGGTATAGTCAGGGCCTTTGGCTGTATCCACCGGTAGGTTGTTTTTACGGTCTTCCACATGCAGGCTGCCGGGGCCATGGCAGCGCTCGCAGTCAATACCGGTTTTCAGGGCCGTATATTTATTCTCACTGTTGGCCACAAAATCGGGGTAGCCGTTGTGGCAGCTCATACACTCAATTTCTATCATCCGCTGAAAGCGGGTATTGGCACCTTTCTCGAATCCTGGTGCAAGGTCCCACCTGTGCTTTTGTGTGTAAAAGGTGATGGGAGCCTGGTACAGGTAGCCATTTATACCAAAAATATGCGAGTTGGTATGCTGCCCCGATCCCACAATATAATTTACTTGCTGTATTCGTTTATGCACTGTGTCCCTGCCTTCCATTCGGTACTCCATTATATAAAAGGAATCATTGGAAAAATAGGGTTTGTAATAATAATCCAGCGCAGAGTCATATACCAATGCATGGACAGGGGAGAAGTCGGCAGCGGTTTTTTCTTTTGTAGCTATGCCAAACGATTGCCCCATTCCCGTTTGTATAAAAGTCTGGTAAATGGGCTCATGGCAGGTCCGGCAGGCTTGCATACCTACATAATGCGCTCCGGTATCATAGACATTTTTCCAGGGCGAGGTTTCAATATGGTCAGAATCACTGGTTTCATTTGCTTGGTTATGGCAAAAAAAAGTGGGCAATGTTATTGCAAACAATGCGAGGGTTAGTAAAATATTGCGGAGCAGGCGGGTGGGCATCTATTGATCTTTATTCATTTAGTGCACATAAGCATAATTTAAATCTGGCGTATTAATAACTGTATGCTCCATTTTTCAATTTCAGTTTGTTTGGTATAAAATCCGATTTCCAGCTCATTATCAGCCTTTAATATTTCATTTCGAAAAAATGAAACCAAGTCAATTTGTGGTAAAGTGTCCCGCAAATTTTTAAATGCAAATAAAAATTTGTTGCCTTTACAATTATCACCCGAATATCGCCAGCGTAAAATCCTTCTTCCCCTTCTGCACCAGCACATATTTCCCGTTGAGTAAATGCTCTTGGTTTAGCCTAAAATCAAGAGCATTTACCTTCTCTTTATTGATGCTTACTCCGCCATTCTGCAGCATTTTTTTTGCCTCGCCCTTCGATGCAAATACACCGCTTTCGGCCAGGAAGCTGATCAGGTCCAGCCCCTCCGACAAAGCGTCCTTCGATCCGGATACCTGTTTTACTCCATCCATAACTTCCAGCAGTTGCTGTTCATTGAAGGAGCGTAACAGGCTCACGGAATCAGGGTTAAACAGCATTTCCGATGCCTGTTGTGCAAATGCCAGATCTTCTGCACTGTGCACCATTACAGTCAGTTCTTCAGCCAGCGCTTTTTGCAGTTTGCGCAGGTGTGGTGCCGTTTCGTGCTCGGTTATCAGTGCCTTTATTTCAGCCACAGGCTTAAAGGAAAATACCAGCGCCAACCTTGCGGCATCGGCATCGGCAAGTTTCAGCCAGAACTGATAAAACTGGTATGGAGAAGTTTTGTTGCGGTCCAGCCATATATTACCGCTTTCCGACTTGCCGAATTTTGTGCCATCGCTTTTGGTAATCAGTTTGCAGGTAAATGCAAAAGCATCACCCCCACCTTTGCGGCGAATCAGTTCTGTGCCGGTAACTATATTACCCCACTGGTCTGCGCCACCCACTTGCAGTATTACATGTTCATTTTTATGCAGATGGTAAAAATCAAAACCCTGTATCAGCTGGTAGCTGAATTCAGTAAACGACATACCCGACTCCAGCCGGTTCTTCACTGAGTCCTTCGCCATCATATAATTTACAGAGATGTGCTTTCCGATGTCTCTGATAAAATCAAGGAAGGAAAAGTTTTTGAACCAGTCATAATTATTTACCATTACTGCTGAATTCGGCACCGAGTCATTGAAATCAATGAATTTTCCCAGCTGTTTACGAATGCAGTCGCAATTATACATAATACTGTCCATATCCAGCAGGTTACGTTCCTGCGACTTGCCCGATGGGTCGCCAATCATACCTGTAGCGCCACCTACCAGGGCATAGGGTTTATGCCCGGCCCGTTGCAGCCGCATCAGTAATGTAATGGGCACCAGGTTGCCCACATGCAGGCTGTCGGCAGTAGGGTCGAAGCCTATGTAGCCCGATGTCATTTCTTTCAGCAATTGCTCTTCAGTGCCCGGCATTATATCCTGCAAAAGTTGCCTTTCTCTTAATTCTGCTACTAAATTCATGTATTAATTTTGATTGAAGCGGGGGCAAAAATAAGGATAAGATACGGGCTTGAGTGCATATCGGTTAAGATTTATATGATAAGCAGTTCTGACTTAATTACATGCTGATTTTATTTTGCTGCGCTTTTTGTTTTATTATTCCGATATTTGTTTCTATCTTTCGGTGATACTAACAAAATCTCAGGCGTTGAAACGATTATTATACTCATTAGCACTGCTTCTTCCATTGTGGCTTCAGGCACAGCAAGACCATCACGAAATAGGCCTCACTTTTGGCGCATCTAACTATTACGGCGATCTGCAACCCAAGCTTTTTCCCAATTATGGCTATTCACCAATGGGTGGTATTGTTTATAAATATTTTATGAGCCCCCATGTGGGTTTGCGGGTCGGTGCGTCATATACCACACTTACCGCAGCCGACAGTCTGAGCAATATTCCTGGCAATGTAGACAGAAACCTTAGTTTTACTACCCACCTGTTCGAATTGCATGGCGCTCTTGAAGTGAATTTCTGGCCAATTGAGATTTTGAAAAAGAAAGCCACACCTTATATATTCGGTGGGGTAGGCGCTTTTTATTACAATCCTTTTGCTGATAATGCAGCCGGCGACAAGGTTTATCTGCGCCCGTTAAGTACAGAAGGTGAGGGCCTGCCTATGTATCCGGGCCGTAAGCAATACAGCCTGGTCAATCTCGCATTCCCCTTTGGTGGTGGTTTTAAATTCTTTATCGGAAAAACAATTATGCTCACAACAGAGCTTGGGTTCAGGTATACCAATACCGACTACCTTGATGATGTGAGCAAAACTTATGTCAATCTCGATACACTGCAGAAATATAAAGGAACACTTGCAAAACAGATGTCTTTCAGAGGCAATACAGTTGCCGGGTTCACAGGTAGTTACCCCACTGATGGTGGTCAGCGCGGCGATCCTACCGGGAACGATTGGTATTGGTATGCCAACGTTACTGTTACCATTTATTTCCGTGCTTTTGGTAATCCGAAAGAATACCTTAAAACAAAATGTCCGCAGCTTTTCAGATAGTTTGATTAACTCATAATTATAATGGCAGCACCACAAATGCTGCCATTATAATTTTAACAAATAATTAACTGAATGTTTCGATTTTTATTCTATGGTTAAGATTTTTTTTATTGAGAATATATGTACCTTTATGTCGGGTATATTTTTCATAAGGTGTAAGCAGGGCTTCGGATTTTTCTGAGGCCCTGCGCTTTTTTTAAGGCTGTGTAGTTTAGTACCAAGGTGCACATACTTTATCAGGCCGAGCGAATGTTGGTAAAGATAAAATCGCATAATCACATGCATGAATTTACAAAGCTTGCTTTCTTCCTGCCTCTACATATTTATATTCAATGAAGCCGGTATTGGAAAATTTGTGATCTATGATCAAAGTAATAACTATACTTATTATTTTAGAGACCAGTTATTCAACTGCTTATTCCCAGCATGCATATGTTCCTGACACTTCAACGGCCATAAAAATAGCTGAGGCAATCTGGTTGCCTATTTATGGTCAGGACATTTATAATGAAAGACCCTTTCATGCAACTTTAGTCGGTGATTCAGTTTGGATAGTACAAGGTTCAAAGCCTCATAGTGGGTGGGATACGGTAAATGGACATATAATACTTACAGTTGTAGAGGGTGGAGTGCTGAATGCCGAAATCAGGAAAAAAGATAGTAAGGTGATTCGTGTTTTTCATCCAAAGTAGAAGACAACACTACCAATCGTCTGATCAAAAGGTCTTAGTATATGCAATATTTTTTAAATTTTATTTGAAACATAATTGTTGAAACCCTCCGAAACTGATGTGTCCAAATCATGTCTAAAAAAACAAGCGCATTTACAAAATCAGCACTGAAGCCGATGAATATAGTGGCCTCCTGGGTACAAAATTCAGTTCTCATTAATCTTATATAGTCCAGGCTTCAATAATCGTTGTTCCGTATCTCATCTGTTATAGTGCCGGGAGTATTGCCCTTTTTTTCTTTAATTGCCTGAAAAAGCTAAGGGAGAGGCCGGTTACTTTTTTAAAATCAGCTGTAAGCATCGCAACACTTTTGAAATTAAGTTTTACCACAATTTCCTTAATGGTTATTTCGTCATACAGTAAAAATTCTTTTACACGCTCCATTTTGTATATGTGAATAAACTGCTTTATCGTCATGCATTTAACCTCTGTAAACAGGGTTGTAAGCGCCTTAATGTCCATGCCCATTTTTTCACTCAGGTAGTTCTGATAGTCTTTCTCAGGCATTTCATTTGGAGAATAAACGATATCGTAAATTAACTTAATCAGCTTATCCAGCAGAATTGTATTTTTTTGGTCAAGCAGTTCAAATCCTGATTTTACTAAGCTCTCTTCAAGCTCAGCAAGTTTTTTCTGATTGATCACTTTGGGCATTTCAATTGAACCAACATCTACAGCAGTATATTGCAGGTCTAATTCTTTTAGCTCAGTTTTTACCATCGTTCTGCAGCGCAAACTGACCATATATTTTATGTAAAGTATCATAATTATATTTTTATTAAATGAACGCTTTTATTTGAAGTATAAGCTTAATGCTTATTTACAGGTTTTCATGTGCTGTGCGACGGTTTCTCCTGAATTGTTTAAATTCCTTAGGAGTAAAGCCGGTAACTTTTTTAAATTGATTCGAAAGATGTGCAACGCTGCTGTAATTAAGCTTATATGCAATCTCCTTTATACTGAGTTCGTCATATATAAGTAGTTCTTTTGCGAGTTCAATTTTATGATTAATTATGTATTGCTGTATTGTTATACCCTTCACTTCAGAAAAAGTATTTGAAATATAGGCGTAATCAATATTTAATTTTTCGCTTATATATGCTGAAAAATTTATAATGGGTAACTTATCTGAATGATGAATCATTTCAATAATTATTATTTTCACCTTCTCTATTAAAATGTGCCTTGTATCATCAAGCAGTTCAAGTTTCATTTTACTCAGGTTCAATTTTAGTTGGTCATACTGTTCCTTTGGCAGGTCATCAGTAATCTCAACACGGCCAAGTTCAAGGTCGGAATATGCTATCCCAAGATTATTCAGCGTTTCCTGTACCATCAATATGCACCGCAAACTGACCATATATTTGATATGTAATAGCATGTTTTTTTTATACAATTTATTTTTTTGAACGTAAAAATTTCAGGCATTGTCGATGCCAGAGATGTTGCAGTTAACTGGGAAGAATTAAAATAGTGGGAGGAACAAAACCCTTAGGTGAGCTAAATAAGGATTGAAAATACACTAAAATTTATTCCTTAAGGCCCTTCAGACAAAATCGCTTTATGATCCCGATTTATTTAAAGCATTCTTTAATTGGAATGCCGTTTGCCTCGCCTGTTATCTCAAATGTACGAAAAAAATTGATACAAATTGAACTAAATTGAAAAGCATACCCCGCTGGCCTGCGATTGTATGTTCTATACGAGTTCCCTTACTTACAATGCAAT
>Ga0364887_10540_pt1 | contig 17413 bp, 16 predicted proteins | sample ExccelJu500001D4_4_FD_206924 | JGI IMG/M metagenome (GOLD analysis project Ga0364887, IMG submission 206924) | Enriched cells from Trout Bog Lake Hypolimnion, Wisconsin, USA - BchlTB.July23.5000.01.D4 | ecosystem: Environmental > Aquatic > Freshwater > Lake > Hypolimnion/Profundal zone | place...
GCTTTTGATTTAGAAGGTACTGATGTAGCTAAATATTTAAATTCAATTGGAATTTCGGCTATAGTTTTAAAATATCGAGTTTGCCCTGCCACACTAACTAATTATGAACCTTATATAATGCCTTTGCAAGATGCTCAACGTGCGATGAGGCTAGTAAGGTTTAATTCCAATAATTGGCATATCAATCCCCGGAAAATTGGAATAATGGGATTCTCGGCAGGGGGGCATCTGGCTTCAACTTTAGGCACCCATTTTGATTATGGAAAAGCACAATCATCAGATCCGGTTGAAAAGTTAAGTTGTAGGCCAGATTTTATGGTTTTAATTTATCCTGTTATTACATTCCTCGATTCTATAGCACATTTGGGTTCAAAAGCGAATCTGCTGGGATTAAATCCAAGTAAGGATTTGGTGGAAAATTTTTCAAATGAACTACAGGTTAAAGCGGATACCCCTCCCACTTTTTTGGTTCATGCAGATAATGATTCTGTTGTTTTTGTAGAAAATACTTTACGTATGTATGCAGCTTTACGAAAGAAACATATTTCTGCTGAATTGCATATTCTTTCTGAAGGCGGACATGGATTTGGATTAGCAACCGGGTTTCTTCATTTACATGAATGGACCAATAATTTGAGATTATGGTTGGCCACTTTAAATGCTAATTAAATCTATTCGAGATTGTTTTAAAGGTGAAAAGAACTTTCCTTTTATTTAACCATGGAGGCTTTTAATGAAAATGGGTATGCAAGAAAATTGCTACAATCAAATCTTAAAAATAAACACTAAACAATGAAAAGCCTTAAAAACGTAATCATCATAGCAACAACATTTTTAGTGGCTACAGTACAAGCTCAAACCAAAGAGGCAAAGATAAATGCGTTTGTTGCCGGTTTAATGGATAAAATGATCTTAGAGGAGAAGATCGGTCAGCTGAATTTAACAGGTGCCGGAGATATTACAACAGGACTGGCTACCAATTCAGATATTGGTAAAAAAATAAGGGAAGGAAAAGTTGGTGGTCTTTTTAATATCAAATCGGTTGTTAAAATAAAAGCAGTTCAAAAAGTGGTAGTGGAAGAAAGCCGCTTAAAGATACCCTTACTATTTGGTATGGATATTATTCACGTGTATAAAACCGAGTTCCCTACTCCGCTTGGATTGTCTTGCAGTTGGGATATGCAATTGATCGGAAAAACTGCAGGTATTGCAGCACAGGAAGCTAGTGCTGATAGTATCTGCTGGACTTATTCACCCATGGTTGATATTTTCCGAGACCCACGCTGGGGCCACATCGTAGTGGGAAGTGGTGAAGATCCATTTCTGGGTTCACAAATTGCCAGAGCAATGGTAAAGGGTTATCAGGGTTATGATCTTTCAAAGAATAATACCATCATGGCTTGTGTAAAACATTATGCTTTATATGGTACGGCTGAAGCCTAAAGGATTATAATACCACTGTTATGATTCATTCAAGAATGTACAACGAATATCTGGATCCTTATAAAGCTGCAGTGGAAGCAGGTGTAGGCAGCGTAATGAGCTCTTTTACTGAAGTAGACGGGATTCCGGCAACAGCGAATAAATTCTTAATGACAGATGTGTTACGCGATCAATGGAATTTTAAAGGGTTTGTTGTGAGTGATTACTCAGGAATCAATGAAATGATCGATCACGGGATGGGTGATCTTAAAAAAGTATCAGCATTGGCATTAAATGCCGGGATCAACATGGATATGTTCCTTACTACATTAAAACAATCTTTTCAGGAAGGGAAAGTAACGGCCCAGCAAATTAATAATGTTTGCCGTTTAATACTGGAAGCAAAATATAAATTGGGTTTGTTTGAGGATCCTTTTAAATATTGTGATGAAAAAAGGGCTCCTACCGAAATTTTTATAGATGCTAATTTAAAAACTGCCAGAGAGGTTGCCGCACAAACATTTGTGTTATTAAAAAACAATGGTCAATTACTTCCATTGAAAAAGAGTGGCACGATTGCACTGGTTGGACCATTGGCAGATAGTAAAGAAAATATGCTGGGAACATGGGCTGTAGCTGCAGATTATACTAAGCCAATTTCTTTAATAGCAGGAATAAAAAATGTAGTGGGTAACAATGTCAATGTGATCTATGCCAAGGGTGCCAACATCTCTAATGACATCGACTTTGAAACAAGGGTAAGTGTTTTTGGAAAGCCTTTGGAAAGAGACGATCGCCCTTCTGATGTCTTAATAAAAGAGGCATTGGAAGCTGCTGCAAAAGCAGATATAATTGTTGCTGCTGTTGGGGAAGCTGCTGAAATGACTCGAGAAAGTTCCAGCCGATCTGATATTGGGTTACCCCAATCTCAAAAAGATCTGTTGAAAACATTAGTTACAACAGGTAAACCTGTTGTATTGGTTTTATTTACAGGAAGGCCGCTTACTTTACAATGGGAACAGGAAAATGTTCCTGCGATTATTAATGTTTGGCACGGTGGAACAGAAGCCGGTAATGCAGTGGCTGATGTATTATTTGGCGACGTGAATCCTTCAGGAAAACTGACCAATACCTGGCCGCAGAATGTTGGTCAGATACCCCTTTTTTATAATCATAAAAATACCGGCAAGCCACTGGAAGCAGGTAAATGGTTCCAGAAATTCCGTTCTAATTATTTGGATGTTTCTAATGATCCGGTGTATTCGTTTGGTTATGGACTTAGCTATAGAAACTTTTCATACAGTGATGTTACTTTAAACAAGTCAGTGATGCACCCTGATGAAAAACTGGATGTAAAAGTGACTGTCACCAATACAGGAAATTATGACGGTGCCGAAACTGTGCAATTATACATGCGCGATCTGGTAGCAAGTATTTCCAGGCCAGTGAAAGAATTAAAAGGATTTGAGAAAATATATTTAAAGAAGGGGGAAAGCAAAGAGGTTCATTTTACGATTACGGCGAATGATCTTAAATTTTACAATAGTGATCTTAAATTCGTTTATGAACCGGGAACTTTTAAAGTAATGGTAGGTGGCAGTTCCGATAAAACAATCGAAAAAAGCTTTGATCTTGTAAAATGAAAAAAAGCATTTTGCCCAGTGGTTTATACATCCCCAAAAATAGAAATCTATCAAAGAAATTTGTAAAAAAATGAAGTTCAAAAATTTCTCTAAGCTGATTATTACTTCCGATGCTATAATTCAGCCAGAAATTGTGATTGGCTGAAAAACATATTTTAAATTTATTATTGCAAATCAACTAATTTTTATGGTACAATATCAAATTGAAAACAACCTATGTGTATCAGAGTTCAAACAAGTACTAATCAATTCAACTTTGGGAGAGCGTCGCCCAATTAATGAACCAGAAAGGATGGAAAGTATGTTAAAATATGGGAATTTGATAATTACTGCCCGAGTTGATGGTAAGTTAGTTGGTGTAGCAAGGTCAATGACTGACTTTTTGTATTGTACCTATCTTTCAGACCTGGCTATTGATGAAGCGTATCAAAAACAAGGTATAGGAAAGGAATTAATCCGAATTACAAAACAGGAAACACCCAAAGCAAAACTCATTTTATTAGCGGCGCCAAAAGCAGTGAATTACTACCCCAAAATTGGAATGACTAAATGGGAACAGTGTTATTTCCTTGATAATATAAATGATTTACATTAGTTATAGCGATTTTTTTCATGTTAAGAATACGTTATTCTAGCTGTGGATTAACTCACCATGCCATTCAATAGGCCCCTGTTCCTAAAAATTATAATTGGATTTTTGATAGTGCAATAGAGAAAAGTTTGTGACATTTAAGTTTCAGAAAAAAAGCAATTTTGAAACCTTTATTTCTCAAGCCATTTTCTAATTTCAGTTAATTTGCTGCGACTAACTAATATTTCATCATTTTTTGAATTGGAAATTACCAGCTGTAACTTGCTGCTTGAAAATGAAATAATATAAGTTATATCACTAATATTAACAATATGCTTTCTGCTAATCCTGAAAAATTGTTTTGGATCGATAAGCTTTTCAATCTGGTCAAGTGAATAGTCTAAATCAAATGTACTTCCTGTATTGTCGTTAATAAAAGTGGATTTTTCAAGGCTGAAGAATAAATTTATCTTTTCTGCCTCAACCGACTTGATGTGCATTCCCATATTAATAACAAATCTGGATTTGTAATTTGTGGTCATTAATTTCATTACCTGATCAAGATTATATTTTATATTCTGATTATGTATATATCCGGTATTGGCGTTAATTGAAGTGAACTGATTTATTGCATAATTAAGATCGTCAATTCCTATTGGTTTTAACTAATAATCAATACTATTTACTTTAAACGCTTTTATCGCATATTCGAGCAAGAATGAAAGAACAATCCATAAGACCACAAGTCGATTTGTCTCATCAAGGATTTCGCTCATTTCACATTTTGCCTTTTTAAGATACAGAAAGAATAGATATACAAATACTAAGGGCATTAATGTGATGATCGAAATCCACATTAAGATTACATGAATATAATAGGTAGCAAATCCAACTGCTGTTGCAATTAAATATCCAATCAAAAATAATATGATTGATATTTTAAGTTATTTCATTTTATGTAGTTAAAAATTTGAAAAATAAATGAGATTTAATGGGCATGTTTATAGAGGATTAAGTCCCGCCACCAGGGTATATGAAATATTGGCATAAATTCGTGCCAATCAAAGAAGAATGAAAAAAGATATGAATTGCTGGACCCATTAGTATTGCCAATGGTATGTAAATAAACAATTCACGATAGGTCATTCGCAATGCAACTGGAGTAAACAAATAGGTAAGAAGTACCGGTATCCCATAAAATATCCACCATGGCAATGCTTTACCATAAGTAATACGAGCAAATATCATTCCTCCGGCAGTTACTATAAGTGAAAGAAGAAGTAATCTTACATTAGGCCGGGAAGTTCTTTTCGAACTGTAAATGTGAGTAGTACAAAATAAACTATCATAGAGGCTAAAATGTACACTAAAAACTGTGAAATACTATTCATTTGGATTAAACTTTAAACGTTAAATTAACTTTTAAGAAAGATTTGTTTGAGCAGGAAAGGCAATTTGTTATTGGCTCTCCTGATATTTTCAAAGTAAAGGTTATCTACCTGGTATTCGATCCAAAAAAAAGGTTACCAGCTGGTTGAAAATCATCAATGAAATGCACTATGCCCTGATAAATTAAAATCTGCTCGTCCAAATAATGAACGTTCAAAATAACAAATACATATCGTGAACGGGATTGTGAATTAAAGGACAAAGGTTAAAGGTTTCGGTAGTATTGGGAGTATAAATGAGACAGTTTGAACCGTGTTTCCGCAATTTGTGATATTCAAATCATTTGCATTGATACAAATAATAAATTTTCAATTTCTTGATATTTGCACACTACCTTAATCGAACCAAAAATTATGCAGTTTTGAAATAGTTAATGGTTTCAATTAAATATTTTGGGAATGGTTGTTTAAATTCTTTAAAAAAATTGCTTTTCCTAAACTTAATAGAGGTTTTCAAAACACAAAATATCAAATTTCCCCTTGTGCAAATCTCCTGCAAATCAGTTAATTAGTATACCATACATATTGTAATAATTACAATCTCATTTCATTAAATTATTGAAATTGAATGCGTTGAAAGGGGTTGCGCAACCCCTGCAACCTTTTTGCCTTTTGCAAAATTTTAAGTTTGCACCGGTTTCAGAGATACACGGCCGTGACGATGGAATCAGGTATTTTAATTCAATTCAATTTTAAAAATTTAATGTGTATGGGAACTTATGTTAAAGGGATTTTGGGAAATTTTTCCGGTAAAGTAGGTACTGTAATTGGCAGTAACTGGAAAACAATAAATTATATGCGAAGCCTTCCAGGTAAAAGAAAAGGCACACCTACATCGGCTCAGCTGGAACAGCAAATGAAGTTTATGATTATGGTGAAATTTCACCAGAGTTTACAGGCTTTGCTGAACCTCACTTTTGCGAAGTATTCTAAAATGATGTCGCCTTACAATTATGCCATTAAGCATAACCTGCTGCACGCGATTACAGGTACTTACCCCAATTTTAGTATTGATTACCATAAACTGCTGTTGAGCGAGGGGATATTGAATCTTGCCGGGGGAATGTATATTGAAAGTGCTGGCGCAGGTAAGATAAAGTTTAGCTGGACTAATAATGCCGGTAGTGGTAATGCCAATGCATCTGATAAAGCAATCCTGATTGCTTATAACCCGGAAACCTACCAGTCTGTCTATGTTACCAATGGTGCTATGCGGTCTGCAGGTGAATATGTGATGGACGTATCCTTATTTGGGGGATCTGAAGTTGAGACCTGGATTGCTTTTATTGCTGAAGATGGAAAATCTGTTTCTAACAGCAGCTATTTGGGAAATGTAATGGTGGAGTAGGAGACGTGAGTCTTGAGTTAGGAGCAACAATACATCCTGCCTGTTTAAGGCCAGGCAGGATGATTTTAAATTTTAAAAAACTTAAATTATTTATGGAATTACTATTAACAAGAACCTATTTACCCTTTGGAACCAATGGGGAAATAAAAATGAATAATGTACATATCTGTTTTTGTATTGAACTGCCCTGGAAACAGAATAAAAAAGAGGTATCCTGTATACCGGAAGGGAGGTATTTAATGCGCAGGCGCTGTAGTGAACATTTTGGCTGGCATTTTGAACTGTTGGATGTGCCATCCCGTGCACTGATACTGATGCACCCTGCAAATAATGCGCAAAAAGAACTGAAGGGTTGCCTGGCACCGGTAACTGAAATAACCGGGCAGGGAGAGGGCTTTGGCTCGCGGGAATCATTCAATAAACTAAAAGTATTGCTGTATCCGGTAATGAACCAGGGTGAAGATGTATGGCTGCGGATAGAGGAATGTATTGAATCTATCTTCTGGAGAAGGGAGAATGGATTTTGGCGAAAACTGGAGGCAGAGCAATCAAAATTTGACCAGTTAAATGTAGTGTTATGAATATTTTACAAAGGATCAATTCACCCACGCCTTTATTTTTCAAGAAGTTACGGAATATTGGATTAGCATTGGCAGGTATCACTACTGCCATTGCAGCATCTCCGGTTGCATTACCCGTGTTTGTTGTAACCCTTGCAGGATATGCAGCAGTAGCGGGAGGGGTGATAGGAGCAGTGAGCCAATTGGCAACTGATACTAATATTCCTGAAAAGGATAAGTAAGATTTTAAAAGTGGACTATTGAAATAGTGAGAACAGGCAGATCATTGACAACGTTGACCAGGAAGAATAAGTAATAGTCCTTTTGCTTCCAGTTAACAAACGTAAAAATTTAAAAAGGAGGTTTGAATGGATAATAGTACCAGGGCTGGAACAGCCGGCGGCACTTTCCTGGCCTTTATTGCGAATTTGGGTAAGGATGAGATACTGAAAACATTGGTGTTAACAATGATTGGTGCAGCTGTGAGTTTTGGGGTATCCCGGTTGTTGCAGTTTATAATGGATTGTTTTAAAAGGAAGAAGGAATGAATATGAATGGTGGTTTAAAAAGGCATCCTGCAGGGAACAGGATGTCTTTTTTTACATCTGGTACTTTGCTTTAAAACATCAATAATACACACGCTCAAATTCCTGTATCGCTTTATTCAGATTGTGTTTTGCTGTTTCAGTTAAGGTATATTCAAAATCCCAATTTATACCTTCAATTGCAATGGTGAAAGCGGGAGGGCATTTTTGGTACAATGCATTTGCCATATATAAGATGCTTTCCGGTGATTGGCTGTGAGTAGAGAAATAAAACTGATCTGACAGGTTACATTGGCTGATTTCAAAGCCAGCCTCTATTTTTTTATGTGAAGCATCGGCAAAAAAAATTCGTTCATACTGACTGATTAAATATGCATCTTCTATTTGAAGCTGATAACGATATTCAATGGATACTTTTGGTAACCGCATTTGCTCAATGAATGCTGCAAAATTCCAGCCTAATCCATCATCATTCCTTCCTTTATTCCCGATGCCGATAACTAATGTTGCCGGTTTAGTTTTTAGTTCGTACATCAATTAATATTTCCTGGTGATTATATAATTCTACTACCAACGACATACTGCCCAGGGCCTGTGTGGCACAGCTTAAACATGGGTCATAAGCACGGATGGCCACTTCTACCTGATTTAACATGCTATCTGTAATAGAGCCCTGCCTGCTGATTACATGTTGTGCCACCCATTTCACTGCTTCATTCATCGCATCATTATTATGGGTGGTGGACACAATTAAATTGCAATGGGTAATCATTCCTTTATCATCCACTTCATAATGATGGGTTAGCGTTCCTCTTGGTGCTTCAATGATGCCAATTCCTTTGTTACGGGGGGTGCCCTGCCGTACCAGTTCTCCTGTTAATAAATCCGGATCATGTAAAAGCATTTTTAATGTTTCGGCACAATGCAGCATTTCTATTAACCTTGCCCAATGCGAATACATGGTTGAATTGTTCATTTTATTTCCGTAGAAATCAAAGTAAAACTGCCTTTCTTTTTCAGCTAAAGGTGTAGGGAGGCTATCACAGATATTTAACCTGGCAATGGGCCCTACTCTGTTCCAGCCTTTATCTCTTCCTATCGTTTTTAAATAAGGGAATTTCATATAAGACCAGTTGGCTACTGCTTCAGAAAAATAATCCTGATACAAATCGGCAGGTATATCATTTAAAATAATATTTCATTCATGATCTTTTGCCCTTAATTTTCCATCATATAAATCCAATTCGCCTTTATCATTTACCATTCCTAAATGCCCGGATGGGAAATAAGCAAATTCATCCAGCATTTTTTTATTTTTTTCATGATAACTTTTCATAAAATCGATGACCTCTTTTGTCCAGGTTATCATCGTATCAATATTTTCGATATTAACACCATCTAAAAAATAATCCCTTTCTGCTGTTGTGATCGTTTTATGTACACCTCCCGGTACTGCTAAAATTCCGTGAATCCTTTTGCCCGCAACAGCTTTGATGATTTCCTGCCCAAAACGCCTCATGGTAATGCCTTTTATTGCCAGGTCTCTATGTTCATTGGCTACCGCTATAATGTTTCGCTTATCTGCCGGTGCATCTAATCCAAACAATAAATCCGGCGATGCCAGGTAAAAATAATGAAGGGCATGTGATTGAAACACCTGTCCATAATGCATCAGCCTGCGCAACTTTTGTGCAGTCGGGGAGAGGTCTTTCGGATCAATACCTGCAATCTGGTCAATTGCTTTTGCAGCTGCCAGGTGATGGCTCACCGGACAAATACCACAAAGGCGTTGAACAAATACAGGAGCTTCCCAATATGGATGCCCCTGAATAAACCTTTCAAATCCCCTGAATTCAACGATGTGGAAAAAGGATTCTTTCACCTGTCCGTAATCATCCAGGTGAATAGTAACCCTGCCATGCCCTTCTACACGGGTAACGGGGTCTATGGTTATTTTTCTGCTCATAAAAAGTATATTAATAAAATACCCTTCCTTTAATCATATTTAAACTCTGAATACAAAACATTAAATGCTTCATTCCACAACAGATTTTTTATAGCCTTCCATATATGGTTTCCATCCGGGGGGCATCCGGGAATAAAATAATCTATTTTCACTATTTCATTACAGGCATAAACCCTGTTTAATATTTTTGGTAAATCTTCATGATAGGGTACTACTGTATTTCCCGGCTCATTGGTAACGGAATTGAGATAGGCTTCTTCCAGGCATTCGCTCAGCGGAATGGTATTACGCATGGAGGGAACCCCGCCCCAGATAGCACATTCACCCAATGCCACCAATATATCACAGTTCTCCCTGAATAACCGTAATGTTTCAATGTTCTCGTCATTACAGCATCCTCCTTCAATAATACCAATATGACAGCGATGGGTAAATTTTTTGATATCCGTAATAGGTGATTTATCAAAAGAAATTAATTCTACCATATCCAATAAATCAGTATCTATATCCAGCATAGACATGTGGCAACCAAAACAACCCGCCAATGAACAGGTAGCCACAATTTTTTTCTCCATAACCTGTGATGTATTAGGCATTCGTTTTTTTTCGTTATAATGCTGCTGTACTGAATTGGCATCGTATTTTCTTTGTCCAAATGGCATGGTAACATTTTTACCCCTGACAATGATGGCACCTGTGGGACAAAGGTTCATGGCATTGATAACTTCTTCTTCGGTAAGGATGGCTTCCTTTTCATAGTCAATTCCAACATAGGTGTTATTGCCCCGGTCCTGGTAAGTAAATACTTTCCTGCCATCTTTTGTTTTAATATCCATTACACACCGCATACATTTGATACAACGGTTATGTTCCAATATCATTCTGCTGGGCTTGTAATCAATAATCCTGTCTTTAAAAAGATGCGGAAAACGAACAGATGCGATGCCTAATTCATATCCCATATGCTGCAAATCGCAGTTACCACTTTTTTCGCAGGCAGGGCATATATGATTTCCTTCGGCAAACATCATTTCTACCAGTGCTTTGCGTAAATCATTCAACTCATCAGTATTAATTTCAATAACCAATCCTTCTGTAACCCTTTCTGTGCAGGCTGGTTGATATTTGCCGTTTATTTTACAGGTGCATACCCTGCAAGTACCAAGTGGGGGCTCTATATGATCAAAATAACAAAGTGAAGGGATGAAAATTCCATTTTCTTTGGCAACATTTATCAGATTAGCACCTTCATTTGCCCGGATGGATACCCCGTCAATTGTAATATTTATTTTATTTTCCATAACTTTTCTTTAAAAAATAAAAGAAAGGCTGCAGTAAAGGGGATAAACCAGTTAGTACTATGGAGCATTGAATTTCTCATAATCAGACAAAGCTGCTTCCATATCAAATTTTATATTCAGTCCACTAAAACCTTTATCCAGTTTATTATTGAAATAATCGCTGAATTTGTCCATTGCAAAAATTAAACTGTTGGTAGCCGTTTTACCCAATCCGCAGCGGCTGGACTTTTTAATGATTGTGCCCCAGTTTTTTAAATCTTCCAGATCATTTTTACTGGCAAGCCCGTTAATTAGTTTTTCTAATTTTCTTTGAATGATATAATTACCAGCCCGGCATGGCGTGCATATACCACAGGATTCGTTTTTAAAAAAGGAAGAAAAGTTTAAAAGTACTTTACCCACATCCCTTTGCGAATTAAAAATCATGAACGAACCTCCGCACCGGATATCTTTATTACCCAATAAATCAAGCATTGAAATGCGCCGGTATTTTTCTTTCATGGAAATACATTCGCCGGAAGGGCCACTAACCTGAATATAAAAAGTATCCTGTGCTTCACAAAGTTCCAGTAATTCTGCAACGGTCATTCCCCATTCTATTTCATAAATACCTGGTAGTTTACAATCACCGGAAACACTGATCAATTTTGTTCCGGGAGACCCAGGGATGCCTAATTTGCAATATTCTTCCACACCCATTTCCAGAATATGTGACACCGCACAAAAGGTTTCTACATTGTTTATAACTGTTGGTTGCTGTAAGAATCCGCGCTCTACAGGAAAAAACCATTTAGTGCGCGGCTCACCTCGTTTACCTTCCAGGGATTCAAGCAGAGCTGTTTCTTCTCCGCATACATAAGAACCTGCACCTATTTGTATACGGATATCAAAATTAAATCCGCTGATGTTTGCGCAATCTTTCCCTAATAATCCTTTATTCCGATAATCATCTATAGCCATTGTAAGCTTAGGTTCCAGCCATCTGTATTCTCCTCTTAAATAAATAATTCCTTCTGAGGCACCAATGGTATAACCACCTATCAGCATGCCTTCTATTAAGGCTTTTGCATTGGTACTGATTAAAACACGGTCTTTAAACGTTCCGGGTTCACCTTCATCGGCATTACAGATTACATATTTAGGGTTAGCTTCCTGAGATTTTGCTACATTCCATTTAAGATGAGTAGGGAAATTGGCGCCACCCCTTCCGGCCAATTCAGATTTTTTCAGTACATTAATTACACCCTGCGGGCCCAGTAGGGCAGCATTTTTCAATGCATTTCCTTCGGTGAATTCTTTAAAAAACACGGTTTTATTATTGCCTGGTGTATAGTTATGGGCGATAGGGGAATCGCATAGTTGAGCCGGATCACTGCCATTACGCAAATCATGAATTATTTCTTTTACTTTAATGGAATTGAGATTAGTGAATGGATAGAAATTTATTAGTGCAGCCGGTTCCTGATCACTTAGCCCAATACAGGGTGTTAGAAACAGGCCAAAATTGCCAGTTCTGTCTACTGACCCAAAACTTGTTTTGGTTTCTCTTTCAAAAGCTTCTTTAACACGTTGAAACCCTTTTATTTCGCTTATAATACTGTTGTTCAGGTAAATAGTGAATTTACCGGTTGGTTTATGATGAAAAAAATGATAGAAGGAAACAACCCCTTCCACTTCTACTTTTGAAATTTGAAATTGTTTAGATAACTCGTCTATGTCATTATCCGATATAAAGTTGTTGCTGAGTTGCAAATCCCATAATTTATTCAGCATTTGCGTTTGAAAACAGTCTGCAGGCAGTGAGGGAAATTTATTTTCTGACATAAAAAATGTTTTTAAGCAGTACAATTCACCCAACCAGTTAACAGTTATTTCATTATCTAACTTCCTATACAAAGTTAGATAAACTAATACATAAACGTAATATATCAGTGTTTAATTGATGATTTGTTTTCTGTAATTTTTCGGGGAAGTATAAGTACTCAGCTTATTTTATGCCACTCAGAAAATTCCACAGAATGTTATTAAAAGATTCCGGCGTTTCCAGCATGGGAACATGGCCGCACTGGTCTATCCAGTACAGGGAAGACTGAGGGATTAACTTATTAAATTCTTTGGCAACATGCGGTGGTGTAACCCTATCCTGTTTTCCCCAGATGATACAGCAATTGCATTTGATATTGCTTAAATCGTCTTTTAAATTAAACTTGATGGTAGATTTTGCCAGATAGAGGATATGTAAGGCCTTGGTTCTGTTATTAACGGTTTCAAATATTTCATCCACCATGCTTTTACTGGCAATTTGCGGATGAAAAAATGTGGTTTCGGCTTTTTGGCGGATATAATTATAATCACCCCGTTTTGGATAAGTATCACCCATTCCATTTTCGAATAAACCGGAACTACCCACCAGGGTAAGGGATTTTACTTTTTCAGGATATTGCAGGGTGTATAATAATGCAATATGCCCGCCCAGTGAATTACCCACCAGGTGTACTTTATCCAGCTGCAGTAATTCCAGCAGGTCATGTACATGATCTGTTAATGCAGAAACGGATATATTCATTCCTAAATCATGTACCGGCAAATCCGGTATGATTAGTTTGTAATGGTCTTTTAAACGGGTGATAACTGATGAATAATTTTCAGCAGATCCAAATAAGCCATATAATAAGATGATAGGTTCTCCTTTCCCTGCTTCTGTATAGGAGAACTTTCCCTTTGCGCTAAGCAGAAAAGTTTTTTCAGAAACTGGCTTTTCTACTTTTCTGAAAAATGGGTATTTATAGTTGAATGTTAATGGTAGGTACAAAGTCTATTTTATTTATAGACTAAGTTATATAGAAAAAAGGAATCATCATATTATCTTTTAAAAAAAATAATTGTAAAATATTTTTGTTGTATTAATTAGTCTACTATATTTGTGCGGTAATAGTAATGAAGCAAATCAATATCATATCCTCTTTTTTATTGTCGCTGTATTTTATCAGCCGTTGCTGTTGTTGTTGCAGCAATTAAATATTATACCCATTTGGTATTTTCTATTCTTAAGTTTTCTTTTTAATCAATTCATATTTAAACATATCTATCATGAGCAAACTTCGTTTTGAAACATTGCAATTGCATGCAGGACAACAAATTGACCCTACCACAAAAGCAAGGGCAGTTCCTATTTACCAGACATCTTCTTACGGATTTGATAATGCCGCACACGCTGCCAATTTATTTGGGTTACGTGAGTTTGGCAATATTTATACAAGAATCGGTAATCCTACCACCGATGTATTTGAGCAACGTATTGCAGCATTAGAAGGAGGTGTAGCTGCCTTAGCAACAAGTAGTGGGCAGGCTGCTCAGTTTCTGGCTTTGACCAATATATTACAGGCTGGAGATAATTTTATTTCCACTTCTTATTTATATGGTGGCACACATAACCAGTTTAAAGTTTCTTTAAAACGATTGGGTATTGAAGCACGTATTGCCGATGGGGATGATGTAGAAAAATTTGTTCCCTTAATTGATAAAAATACCAAAGCAATTTATCTGGAAACCATTGGTAATCCAAGATTGAATATACCTGATTTTCAAAAGTTTGTGGCATTGGCTAAAGAGTACGACCTGCCGCTGATTGTGGATAATACATTTGGTGCGGGTGGTTATTTCTTTAAACCACTGGAATGGGGAGCAAATATAGTAGTGGAATCTGCCACGAAATGGATTGGCGGTCATGGAACCACTATTGGGGGTGTGATTGTAGACGGTGGTAATTATAATTGGGCAAATGGCAAATTCCCTCAGTTTACAGAACCTTCTGAAGGGTACCATGGCCTTAAATTCTGGGATGTTTTCGGGGAAGGGAACCCACTGGGTTTACCCAATATTGCATTCATTATCCGGGCAAGGGTAGAAGGATTAAGGGATTATGGTTCTTCCCAATCGCCATTTAATTCATTCTTATTGTTGCAGGGGCTTGAAACACTTTCTCTTCGTGCTCAAAGGCATGGAGAAAATGCACTGGCACTGGCACAATGGCTGGAACAACATCCTTCTGTTTCGTACGTTTGGTATCCCGGACTGGAAAGCAGTGATTATCAATCTTTGGCTAAAAAATACCTGACCAATGGTTTTGGCGGAGTGCTGCAGTTTGGCATTAAAGGTGGAAAAGAAAAAGCATCCCAATTTATAGAAAATTTAAAATTGGCCAGTCACCTGGCAAATGTAGGCGATGCAAAAACCCTGGTGATTCATCCTGCTTCCACAACCCACGAACAATTGAGTGCTGAAGAACAAACAGCCAGCGGTGTATTGCCCGATCAGGTTCGTGTAAGTGTGGGTATTGAGCATATAGAAGATATAAAAGCCGATTTTGAACAGGCTTTTCTGGCGGTGCATGCACCTGCAGCAGTATTAAATTAGTTATTGCGTTTTTGTTGATTCATACTATACATCCGAGAGCCGCACACTTTTAAAATGTGCGGCCTTGATGTTATTCCGAAAGAGCAGACCCGTTTTTAAAATATCCGAATTCATTTTGTCGTACAATATCTTCACATATAACCGGCCGTTTACACTGGAAAGTGGCAAAACCCTGCCTGGTTATCAGCTGGCTTATACATGTTCAGGAACCCTGAATTCATCAAAATCCAATGTGGTATGGGTTTTTCATGCATTGACTGCCAACAGCGATCCTGCAGAGTGGTGGCCTGGCCTGGTAGGCCGGGATAAATTAATAAACCCTGATAAATATTTTATTATTTGTGTAAATATGCCAGGCAGCTGTTATGGCAGTATTTCACCACTGGATACGAATCAGGATACCGGTAAACCTTATTATCATGATTTTCCTGTTTTTACTACCAGGGATATGATCCGGGCTTACCAACCTCTTAAAAATGAACTGGGTATTAATAAAATATATCTGGGCATTGGGGGTTCTATGGGAGGGCAGCAATTACTGGAATGGGCCATAGAAGAACCGGAACTGTTTGAATATATTGTTCCTATTGCCACCAACGCGGTTCATTCTCCCTGGGGAATTGCTTTTAATGCCTCCCAACGCTGGTGTATTGAAAATGACAACAGCTGGAAAAAAAAGCAGCCTGCAGCGGGGCTGGAAGGTATGAAAATAGCCAGGAGTTTTGCATTGATTTCTTACCGGCATTATCATTCCTATCAGGATGCTCAATGGGGGGTTACTTCCGAATCTGTTTCCCTTTTATTGGATCAGCAAAAGTTTAAGGCTGAAACCTACCAGCATTACCAGGGCGAAAAACTGGCCAGGCGGTTTAATGCTTTTTCTTATTATTTTCTATCCCTGTCTATGGACAGGCATGATACCAGCAGGGGTAGGGATAGTCTCTATGAGGCTTTACAGCAAATAAAAGCAAAGGCCATGGTCATCAGCATATCTTCTGATCTTTTATTTCCACCCCATGAACAGGAATTGATTGCACGCTTTATACCAGCTGCGCAACATATCACTATCGATTCCCAATATGGGCATGATGGCTTTTTACTGGAATTTGAATCTATTGAACGGACAGTAAAAATTTTCCTGAACCAGCACAGTCTGGTGGCTGTTAATTAATAACATTTAATTGGTTTTCTGGTATAAAAAATTAAAATACCTGCGGCTGATATTTTTCTGATACAATAATATGAACAGCAGAACCGTGAGTACAATAAAATTGATCCATAAAAAAGTCTGAAAGGAAGATGCCAGTATAAAGAGAACGGCCAGCCTGAAATAATCCAGATAGAATACCCATTTTCTTTGTTCCAGCATGGCACCAGAGTGTATGGAACTCAGCAGGATGAATAATATCGCAAGGCTTAGCTGCCTGGGATTTAAATAATAGGAGAAAGAAATAACCAGAAATAGTATTGCCAGTGTAAATAAGGTATTGATGACAATATACCGGTATAAATTGGGTTTATATACAGTAAATGGCTGCCGCGCCAATAGTCTTTCTTCCAGTGCGGTTCTGATGGCAGGATCAATCAGATCCGGTTTGCCAAACAGTATATTCCATTTATTTTTTAATCCTTTGGCACGGCTGAAAGCAACTCCCATTTCCAAAGGGAAATGAAATAATTGCCAGAGGAAACTGTAACTGTTAAGAGGTTTGGTGAGTCCGTATACAGGTGCTTCTTCTTCTTTTGCAAAAGTGCCGAATAGCTTGTCCCAGATAATTAAAATATCTCCATAATTTTTATCTAGGTATGCATCATTACTGCTGTGATGTACCCTGTGGTGAGAGGGGGTTACCATAAAATACTCCAGGAAACCCAGGTTGCCAATGAGTTGTGTATGTGTAAAAAAGGGATAAGCCCCATGGATGAGTAAGAAAAAAATAATCATGCCTGCCGGAAAGCCCAGTAAGGGAAGAATACACCAGAACAGGCAACGGAAAAGAGATTGAAATACGGTAATTCTTGCTGAAACGGTAAAATTATAATCTTCACTCTGATGGTGCACTACATGTACTGCCCAGCCGATATTTACTTCATGTCCAAACCGGTGGTACCAGTACCAGATAAAATCTGTTGCAAAAAATAAAGCGATCCAGGTAATCCAGTTGGCCTTAATGATAAACAAACCATATTTCT
>Ga0364887_10545_pt1 | contig 17261 bp, 15 predicted proteins | sample ExccelJu500001D4_4_FD_206924 | JGI IMG/M metagenome (GOLD analysis project Ga0364887, IMG submission 206924) | Enriched cells from Trout Bog Lake Hypolimnion, Wisconsin, USA - BchlTB.July23.5000.01.D4 | ecosystem: Environmental > Aquatic > Freshwater > Lake > Hypolimnion/Profundal zone | place...
AATCTAAGGGGTTCGGTTCCGGTCAGGAAAAATCTGGTGGTTATCGGTGGAGGTAATGCAGCTATCGATGCAGCCAGAACTGCGTTAAGGCTTGGCGCTGTAAAAGTTGATATTATTTACAGAAGAACACAGGAAGAGATGCCGGCCTACAAAGAGGAAATTGAACAGGCTGTTGAAGAGGGAATTGTATTACATACCCTGACAGATCCAATCGAAATTCTAAACGAAAATAACCGAGTTACAGGAGTTCTTTGTTGTGCCATGAAACTTGGTTCATTTGATACAAGTGGCAGACGTCATCCTGAATCAAACGAGAATACTTTTGTTATTGACACGGAACAGGTCATTATGGCGGTTGGACAAACTCTGGATTGTAAAGAGATTCTTGAAGACTTGCAGATAAAAACTTCAAAGAATGATTCAATTATAGTAACAAATCCTTTAAATGGACAAACAACTGTTCCCTGGATATTCTCCGGAGGTGATGCGGCAACAGGTCCGGCATCTGTTATTATAGCTGTTGCTTCAGGTGAGAAGGCTGCCGTTGGAATAGATGAATTGTTAACAGGAGAGACCCATGCATTCTGGCGTGAAGATAAAGTAAACGACACGTTTTTTGATCCTAATGCAGATCCTTCAATGATACCACGTATTAAGATCAAAATTCATGATTCAAACCGTCGTAAATATAACTTCGATGAAGTTGAAATGGCATGGCTGGAAAATGATGCAGTACAACAAGCTAAACGTTGCTTACGATGTGACTATAGAAAATAAATGACAATTATGAATTAATTTTAAAAATGATTCATTATGATAACTTTATATATAAATAATCAAGAAGTTACGGTGCCTGAAGGAACGACGATTCTTGAAGCTGCAAAATTAAATGGTGTTATGATACCAACACTTTGCCATCTGGAAGGTCATGAGGCAAAAGGTGCGTGTCGGGTATGTCTGGTGGCAGTCGAAGGTGCTAAAAATCTTGTTGCATCCTGCGCAACTCCTGTAAATGAAGGAATGAAGATTTCAACCAATTCAAAACCGGTCAGGCAAGCCCGGAAGTTCGTTGTTGAAATGCTTCTCTCCGAACATGATGGTGATTGTAAGGTCTGTACCAGGAATGAAGATTGTGAACTAAAGCAACTGGCATTTGAGATGGGAATCACGGATCTTCGTTTTGTTGGTACAAAAACCCAACGGCATGTGGATGAAAGTACTCCGGCATTGGTACGTGATTCTGGAAAATGCATTAAATGTCGTCGTTGTGTGACCATTTGTTGTGAAGTACAAGGTGTTGGTGCTTTATTTCCACAGAAAAGAGGATTCCTGACCAGCATAGGACCAGCATTTGGAATGGATTTGGATAACGTCGTGTGTGTTCAGTGCGGGCAATGCAGTGCAGTTTGTCCAGTCGGGGCGATTATTGAAAAAGATCATATTCAGGGAGTGTGGGAAGCCCTCGATAATAAGTCAAAACATGTGGTTGTGCAAACGGCACCTGCTATCCGGGCGGCTCTGGGTGAATGTTTCGATTATGAACCGGGTACGCTTGTGACGGGGAAAATGATAACTGCACTTCGGGAATTAGGATTTGATGCCATATTCGACACCAACTTTACAGCTGACCTTACTATAATTGAAGAAGGAATGGAGCTTTTATCCCGTTTAAAGAAGGCATTAGTAGATAAGGAAAAAGTTGCCCTACCACAATTTACCAGTTGTTCTCCGGGTTGGATTAATTATGTTGAGGCTTATTATCCGGAATTTATTGACAATCTCTCCACCTGTAAGTCTCCGCAACAAATGTTTGGAGCCTTAGCGAAAACGTATTATGCCAATAAGATTGGTAAAAATCCGGAAGATATTGTTGTTGTGTCCATTATGCCCTGTACGGCGAAAAAATATGAAGCCCAGCGTCCTGAAATGTATCAGAATAGCATTGCCGATGTTGATTATGTGCTTACTACACGGGAATTGGGACGGATGATAAAACAAGCCGGTATTGATTTCAGGAACCTGCCTGATGGGGTCATGGATGCTCCAATGGGTATATCGTCAGGAGCCGGAGATATATTTGCCAATACGGGAGGGGTCATGGAAGCTGCTATACGGACGGTATATGAAGTCGTAACCGGTAGAGAATTGCCTACCAATAAACTGCATATTGAACCTATAATGGGACTTGAAGGATTGAAAAAGGCAAGCATTACTTTGACTGGTACCTTACCTGAATGGAATTTCTTAGAAGGGATAGAGGTTAAAGTGGGGGTAGCCCATTCACTTACCAATGCACGCCGAATGCTTGAAGCAGTAAACCATGGAGAAGAGTTTCACTTTATTGAAGTTATGACTTGTCCCGGAGGATGCATTGGAGGTGGCGGACAACCAAGATATACCGATGATTCAGTCAGGAAAAAAAGAATCAATGCCATCTATCAGGAAGATGAAGGAAAAAAGCTTCGTAAGTCCCACGAAAATCCTCAGATAAAGCAAATCTATGAGGAGTTTCTAGGATACCCGTTGGGAGAAAAGTCGCATCAGTTGCTTCATACACATTATCATTCCAAGAATAATACTTATTAGAAAGTACTTGCAGTGATTTAAGAACCGGAGTGAACTATTGGTTATTAGTTTGCTTCCGGTTTTTAAAATGCTTAGAATCGCCATAATCGTCGTACCTGATTTCTTCTCCTACCATCTTGATCCTGTTTGAAAGACAATCCAGGCATTCATCCGCATCTTCATCGATACAGGGTTTATTATTGTACAAAAGATAATAACCACGGTATTTTCCGGGAGTAAGGTTGGGCATTAGTACATTTGCTCCAGCTTTTAGTCCCTGTTCTCTTCCCATGGGAACGATCGTTTGAAGTGCAGTAGTGGAAGCAATGTTGATATATGGCATCATAATACGTAAGACAGCGATCATACGAAGAGATAAATTAAACCTTTCAATGAGGGGTAACAATGAATTTTTATATTGGAATAAGGGGGTATCTGCATGTTCTAAATAAGGGCCCATACCCACCATATCGATATTCATTCGTTTTATAAACAATAAATCGTCGGCAAGATTTTCAGTAGTTTGAAAAGGCAAACCAATCATTACTCCCGTTCCTGTTTGATAGCCGGTTTTCTGAATATCTTCAAGACATTGGAGGCGGGTTTTGAATAGATGCAATTCATTGTCAGGATGAATTTTTTTATAAAGTTCCTCGCTGGAAGTTTCAATTCTCAATAAATATCGTTGGGCGCCGGCATCAAACCATTCCTTATACGTGTCAAATGACTGTTCTCCAAGAGAGAGTGTTAGACGAAATTCGGGGTTTGTTGCTTTTTTAATTTTGGTTATTAGCCCTGTTATTCTTTCTGTGAAATTTAAATTGTTTTGTTCACCTGACTGAAGTACAATACCAGTAAACTGATTATTCATGGCGAATTCAGTTACTTTTAGAATTTCGTCGTCAGTGAGTGTATATCTTGTAATTTTTTTGTTCTCATTTCTAATTCCACAATAAAGACAGTTTTTCCGGCAATGATTGGAAAACTCAATCAAGCCGCGCAAATATACTTCTCTGCCAATTGTTTTTTCTTTAATTGAATAGGCTTTCCTAACCAATACTTCTTGTTCGCTGTTATTTGTAATAGATAGCAAACGGATAATATCTGCTCTGGAAAGCTCAGGCTTATTTAATATCTCACTTACGGATATCATGGCTTATTGAATAAACGGAGCAACAGCCCTATCAAAGATTCCATTCATCCAGGCAATTGCTAAACCATAGTTTGTAACAGGAACACCTGCTTCAATTGCATCATACAACCTGCTGAAAACTTGTTTACGTGTGATCATACAAGCGCCGCATTGAATGATCAATGCATAAGAAGTTACCGGAGTTGTAATCTCATTCAGTCCGGCAACTACATCGAATTCCAGTTGTTTCTTTGTGAATTCTTTCACCCAGCGCGGAATTTTAAACCTGCCAATATCGTCACAGCTAACCTGATGGGTACACGATTCGAGAATAAGTATCTTATCACCATCTTTCAACTCAGCAATCTTTTTAGCTCCTTTTACATATTCATCAAAAGGGCCCCGCATATTCGCATAAGCAACACTAAACCCGGTTAACGGAATGTCAGCCGGTATAATTTTGTTGACAAATCCAAAAGCCTGGCTATCGGTTATCACTAATTTGGGTCTTATACCTGTTTTTTGTAAAAACAATTCAGCCTCGGTTTCTTTCACCACAATATTAATCGCATCATTATCCAATACATCGCGGATAGCCATTACTTGCGGCAGAATCATTCTTCCGTCGGGAGCTTCGGAATCGACAGGTGTAATAAGCATTACTATATCTCCTCGGCTTATTAATCCTTTCAGTAGAGATGGATTTTGATAGGTAGTTGCAGGGATGGTAGTTTTCAGTGCTTCAATGACTCCCTCTATGTTATACTTTGTTATTGCGCTAAACTCAACGATAGAAGTCGTTGTGTGTTGTTTGATTTCCCTAATGGTTTCATTCAAAAGGGGCTCAATATCGGTTTTATTATTTACTACCAGATAGGCTACTTTGTGTTTATCGAATTTTTCAATCAACATTTCTTCAAAATCGCCGAATATATTATTTGCAATCAGTAAAATTGCGCAATCTATTTGCTTAATCACGTCAAGTGTTTTTGCAATTCTTTTTTCACCAAGTTCTCCTTTATCGTCAATCCCAGCCGTATCTATAATAATTGCGGGCCCGATACCAAATATCTCCATTGATTTTTTCACCGGATCGGTAGTTGTTCCTGCTATATCCGAAACGATAGCAACATCGAGTCCGGTGAGTGCATTGATCAATGAGCTTTTGCCTGAATTTCTTCGTCCAAAAATGCCTATGTGCGGTTTTAAATCTTTTCCTTTCATCTTAGTTCCTGAATTAGAAATATAAATCACGTTTTCCTGTTTTCAATTGGTTGATTTTCTCACGGATGGATGTCTTTAGTTCTTCATCTTCCAACTTTTCAATATTTATATTTATGACCTCCCAACCTCTTTTTGCTGTGGTTTCGGGAGCATAATCAATAAGGTATTCCGATAGGGTAAGAATAGCATTGGGTGTGCAATACCGTTTTATAAACCCGGGGACAGAAAATTCCATAAAGTGCTCGCCTGTCCTGCCAAGTCTGTAACAAGCGGTACAAAATGAAGGAATCATGTCCTGTTCAAGCAATTCATTTATGATTTCATTCAATGGTCTGTCATCATTTATCTGGAATTGCCCTTTGTTTAGATCATTCTCAGAATCTTGTTTTTCTGAATAGCCGCCCAATTCAATGTTAGTACCTCCATCAATTTGTGATACACCAAACTGAAAAATCTCATTTCTTAGTAGGGCAGGTTCTCTTGCTGTCAGTATCATCCCTGTATATGGAACCGCAAGTCTTAAAATGGCAACGAGTTTGGTAAAATCACTGTCGTTGACAAAATAAGTCTGGTCAATATCAAGCATGGAGGCATTTTTAACTCTTGGGAAAGATATTGTATGCGGCCCAACGTTATAACAAGCTTCAAGATGATTTGCATGACGAACTAATGCCAATACTTCAAAACGCCAGTCATACAGTCCAAATAAGGCCCCAATCCCAACATCATCTATCCCTGCTTCCTGTGCCCGGTCTAGTGCTGCCAGCCGGTAATTATAATCGGCTTTTTTCCCGGCTAAATGATACTTTTTATAGGCTTCGGGATGATAGGTTTCCTGAAACACCTGATAGGTTCCTATTCCTGATGTTTTGACGGTTTTAAATCCTTCAATGCTTAAAGGGGCGGCATTAATATTGACTCTTCTGATTTCACCATTTCCCTTTTTTACGGAGTAAGCAAGGGAAACTGTATGGGCTATAAATTCGGGGCTGTATTGAGGATGTTCGCCGAAAACAAGGATTAATCTTTTTTGGCCGTTATCTTCCAACGTTTCAATTTCGCTGATAATCTCGTTATCATTGAGGGTTTTTCTTATTTCACTGGTGTTTGAAGACCTGAATCCACAATACGTACAGTTGTTGGTACAATAATTACCAATATAAAGAGGTGCAAACAGAACGATCCTGTTGCCATATATAGTCCGTTTAAGTGTTCTTGCTCCTTCTTTTATTTCTTCTATCAGTGCTGTATCATTTGTATTTACCAATACAGCAACCTCTTCCATATTTAACCGTTGTTTAGCCAGTGATTTGGAAATTATCTCAGATACTCTTTCATGTGATGAAGTTGTATTATTGATATAATTCCATATTTCCTCAGGGTCGATAAACGGTTTCATTGGTTCATCGGGAATATTGTATTTTTCAGGATTGAATTTCATTTTGAATGAGTAAAAAATTAAAATAAAACTATTACAAAGTAAATGACTTATTGTATTGTCTCATTTCATACATATCTCGTATGAAACAATTTGTAAAAATACGATTTTATTTCACTTATTATGGCATAAAATTTAAATTATTCTTCTGTGAACCGTTGTGTTCATTGATGTTTCTTTTCGATTCAGTTGACCGGTAAATGCTATGGTATCATTAGTAAGCAGCACAATTAACCTCCGCATATATAACTATCTATAAAAACGGTTAGAACGAAAAATAAGTTTGTATTCTCAGGTTCAAGTGTCAAGTATTTAGATGTTGTTAGTGTAAAATAACAAATAGAGTGATTTTTACACTTCTAATAGCCAGTTCTTATAATAATAATCATTTGTAATTTTGTCTTCTCCTTATTACATCGAGGGGACTCAAGAGTGCTTTGATTGGAAAGCTTTTTTCGTATCGTTTCGGCAAAGTTGGATTATTAAAAACTTTATAGGTTCCTTATCCGTTTCATTAAAAATAAGGTGCATGTATAAAAATTTTAAATAAAGGCATTCAGATTCATAAGATGCATAAAATGATGTTCTCCCTTAGGCAGTCAGTTTAAATATCAAAATCAGAAATATGTTCCAACCTTTCGATTCAGAAAGATTTATCACCGCACAGGAAAGTCAATATCCGAATGCTTTGCGTGAGCTAAAAAACGGACGAAAAGAAAGTCATTGGATGTGGTTTGTTTTTCCTCAACTGGATGGATTGGGAACCAGTCCACTGTCGAAGAAATATGCCATTAAAAGCAGAGATGAAGCTATTGCCTTTTTGCAGCATAGTGTGTTGGGAAACAGATTGGTAACAGCAACCGAAGCTTTGTTCCAAATAGAGGGCAAATCGGCTTTTGAAATTATGGGTAGCCCTGATGATATAAAATTAAAATCGTGCATGACTTTGTTTGCATTAGTGAGTGAGGAGGGCAATGTATTTCAACGGATACTCAATAAATACTTCGGAGGAGAGATGGATAAACGGACAATAAATCTTCTTGATAAATGAAATCAGAAAATCATTAAGCTCTGTGGAATTTTAAATTGACAACCATGGAAACAATTGATGCACGAAAATGGACCCGTTTGGCACGTTATCAGGAAAAGCTTCATGGTAATGCCGTTCGCTGTCTTCTTTGCCCTCATAATTGTGTTGTTCATGAGGGTAAACATGGAATTTGCCAAACAAGAGTCAACAATAAGGGGAAATTGTACACCACTGCTTATGGAAATCCTTGCTCTGTCAGTGTCGACCCAATAGAGAAGAAACCCTTGTTTCACTTCTTTCCCGGAACGGGAATCTATTCGCTGGCTATAGCGGGTTGTAACTTTCATTGCCTTAATTGCCAGAACTGGCAAATATCACAATCATCGCCTTCATTACACGATCATTACGATATTCAGCCGGAAAAGCTGTTACAAAATGCTAAACTTCAAAAGATAAATAGCATCGCGTTTACCTACACGGAACCAACTGTCTTTTATGAATATGTCTTTGATACGTCCAAAATAGCACATGAAGAAGGACTGAAAACAGTTCTTATTTCGAATGGGTTCATTAACGGAAAGCCCTTACTCGATCTTTGTCCTTACCTTGATGCCGCGAATATCGATCTGAAATGTTTTGACGATATGGTTTATCATCACCTGGCAGGTGGCCGGTTGCAGCCTGTGCTGGATACCCTGAAGATTTTGAAAGATAACGGTGTCTGGCTCGAAATTACAAACCTGCTGGTACCTGGCTATTCGGATAGTCAGGAAATGATTCGTTCTATGTGTGATTGGTTGGTTGCAAACGGATTTGCAGATACGCCTCTCCATTTCAGCCGTTTCTTTCCGATATACAAGCTGTCACAATTACTCCCTACCGCAGAACAAACTTTGATTCGAGCTAAAGAAATTGCTGAGAAAAAGGGAATGAAGTATGTATATATAGGTAATATTCATACTCTTAACTGCGAAAACACTTATTGCCCTGCCTGCAAACAAATGTTGGTTAAGCGCAAAGGTTACGTAGTGATAAGGAATTTAATTCACAACGGTCTGTGTGGATTTTGTGGAGAACCTGTTGCCGGAGTCTGGCAATAAAATAGAGTAAGAACAAAGTAATCACATAAAAATATTCATGCATTTTCCAGTTTTAGGAAAATACGGTTGCAGTAAAAATAAACAAATCTGCGGTTTTCCATCCATCCCAATCCAGGCCTGCTTTGTCGCGGGCGCAATGGCCCAGGAATTCTTCTCTACTCCATCCTGTTTCTGTAGCAACCTGGGGTAGAAATACGCCTGTGTGATACCCATCTTCGATAAAAATACCGTGTTTGCCCAGTACAATTTCTTCAATGTTGTTGATCTTTTTCAGCGGGGAGAGTACTGATATTTCTATCTTCATATCAGGAAGTTCATCCTCGTTCACAGGTAAAAAACGTCGATCGTAAGAGGCTGCGGATATTGTCATTTCCTGAACTAACTTGTACAAGGGCACATTCCCTGAAAGGCGACCAATGCATCCCCTGAGTTTTCCGTTTTTATACAGGGTGACAAATGCACCGCACTTTGTATTCAGGGTAGCTGATAGATTCTGTATGTTAGTTTTTTGATTTTTCATGTGAATACAATGTTCTTCCAATGTTGTGCGGGCTATATTGAGCAATATTTTTTTATCTGTTTCCGTTAGTTGAAAATCATTTTCTTCGATTGGCTTTTCAATAAGAGAAATAGCCCAGTATCCCACTACACGGTCGCGTTCTCCATAATATTTTATGTCACCGGAATTGCTGTAGGCAATAGCACGGTATTCCAACGAATTGTAGAGAGTTGTCATGTATAGCAAGGTCAACACCGAAGTCCAACCGCACAGGCTGGTAGCCAGATGTGGAATGTGTTTTTGTGAATTGTCCGATAGAGTGGTTAAGAGCACATTCGGATTGTTTGAAAGAATAGCATCTTTGGTAACGGCATCTACCTTCCGGGCATTTGAGTATTCCGGATAATGCGAAAAGTCAGAACTAATAATAAACAGGTTGTCCGCATTCAAATAAGGTTTCAACGCGGAGGCAATACGCCTGCATACCTCCGGATCACTGGTGCCAATAACTATCGGTACAATACAATAGCTGGTTTTAAGTACGTAATGCAGAAACGGAAGCTGTACTTCCAGGCTGTGTTCGTTTAGATGGGCATCAGGATTGGCAGTAAAAATATCAGGAAAACTTTCTACAAGCATTTTGCTGAAATCAATGTCGACAATTTCTTTCCCGTATGGCATTATGAAGTCACCATCACAATATACAGCTGCCTTGTCGAAGTTGATGTGATGTGACGAAGCAATCAGGAAAATCCGTTTATAGTTAGTCGTGTAATCAATCTGGTTAAAAGATGATGCTGCTACTTTCCCGGAATAAATATATCCGGCATGAGGAGAGACAATGGCTCTTACTTCATTGAACTTTTTGGGTATAGCCGATGCAAAGAGGCTTTTCAACTCTTGATTTAATTTATCCGGATCTTCAGGATAAAATTTTCCGGCCACGACAGTCAGCCTGTCGTTGGACTTTGTAGTATTTCCCTGCATATAAATATACCTGTTTATGATTCGATGAAAATAAGCTGCAAGTTACAAATTGTGTACATTCACATATCAATGTAAACTCACAGACTCTTTCTGAAATATAAAACAATTTTATGACAGTGAAAGTTTGATTACATATAAATCTTCGCTATAAAAAACAAGTATGAGATTTCTGACTTATTAGCTGAAATTTACATCGATAAAGACAGAATCGTCCCCATAACCAGAAGTGAAATGAACCAGAACGCATTATCGAGCAGCCACAGACCCCAGGGTTTTTTCTCATAGAGTTTTGTACTTAAAGTGACCGGAGCAATGTATCCAAGCCAACCGAAAAAGCCACCCATCAGTCCACCGCTTATACCGCTCATCTTGAAATAAGCATTACCAAAAACGATGGAATGGTACAACACAAAACTAAGAACCAATGAACCGATAAAGGCCAGTACTTTGTTCATCCCCGAAGGCTTCATGTCTTTAATGCCTGTGAGTTTTTTCCAGACTTTACCAAAAAGAACTGCGTACCAAATAGTAGCAATGACGTAGTTTACAATTGCAGCTATGAAAACTGCCAGATAGTTTACATGTACATCCATAAAATTTATATTACTATTTTTCTACTCATGTGGCTTTTCGAAAGGTGCCCCGTTTGTTAGAATGGTTTCCGGACTCCATTTTTTATAATTGCTATTTTGTTTACTCTTCTTTCAGAAACCCGGGTGCTCTTCGGTACATGGTTCCCTGTTCATAGGCATAGGCAATTTCGAGCAAGAGGGGTTCGCTCCATGCCTTTCCGAAGAAAGAGATGCCTACCGGCAGGTCGTCGATAAATCCCATAGGGACTGTTATGTCGGGATATCCTGCCTGAGCAGCAGGAGAGGAAGTGCCAATCTGAAAACTATCGCCATTAATTAAATCGGATTTCCATGCGGGACTTCCTGTGGGAGCCATGATGGCATCGAGCTTGTTCTCGTTCATCACTTTATCAATTCCTTCTTCGCGGCTGCCTTTCATCAGGCCGGCGAGTGCATCTTTGTATTCTTTAGAATTCAGGTCGCCTTTCTTACTTGCCTGAAGGAGATATGTCTGGTTGAAATAGCGTAGTTCCACCGAATCGGCTATATTGAACGCTATAAGTTCATCTATGTTTTTTATGGGTGCATTGGGTCCTATCGAACGGAAGTAATTGTTCAGCCCATCTTTGTATTCGTAGAGCATGATTTCATTCTCCAGTTTATCGATTTTCGCGTTTGTAATTTCAGGGACTTCAATAATTTCTGCTCCCTGACTTTTCAGATAGGCCACTGCACGGTTCGTTAATGAATCCACTTTGTAATTAATTCCATAGGGAGCTTTGAACAAACCGATCCGTTTGCCTTTTAATCCATCTTTCTTTAAAAACTGCGTGTAATCCGTATAATAATGACCGGGACTGGCCAGCGTTTTTACATCGGCTGAATCGACTCCCACCAAGGCACCCAGACATAAAGCCACATCACGAACAGTCCTTCCCATAGGGCCCGGAGTATCCTGCGTGGACGAAATAGGTATAACGCCGCCCCGGCTGATAAGCCCCACGGTTGGTTTAATGCCCACTACGCCATTTGTCTGTGATGGACAAACAATGGAGCCGTCCGTTTCAGTGCCAATGGCTATCATGGTCAGGTTGGCTGAAACGGCGACCGCCGATCCTGAACTTGATCCGCATGGATTCCTGCTCAATTCGTAAGGATTCTTTGTCTGTCCGCCTAAACCGCTCCAGCCACTTGTGGATAGCTGCCCCCTGAAGTTAGCCCACTCACTTAAATTGGATTTAGCGATAATGATAGCACCTGCCTCCCTTAATTTCTTTACGACATAACTATCCTTCAACGGATACGAATTCATTAATGCCCTGGAACCTGCAGTACATGGCATATTATCGTGAGTATCGATATTGTCTTTTATGACCACCGGAATTCCAAAAAGCGCTCCCCTGATTGTTTTTGAATGTTCCAGTTCGTTGTCCAGGTTTTCGGCTATCCGGATGGCATCATGATTTAATCGTATGATGGAATGAAGCATCGGTCCGTCCATGTCAATGTCATCTATTCTGTCTTTGTATGCCTGGACAACTTCCCTGATGGTAAACTTTCCATTTTTATATCCTTGTTGTAACTGGGTTATGTCCATTTCCAGAAAACGGAAACTGTCCTTACCTTTTTCCGGTATTTGCCCGGAAGCAGTCTGAAAGGGAAGTGGCAAGAAAAGCAGGAATAAGACGATTGTTTTTATCGAATGGAAGAAGTAAGTGCGGTTCATAATGTTCTATTCATGGATGATATGGATAATTTAATTTTCGCCCCAAATATACGTACATAACTTAACATAAACAATTTTTCTTTTGCTTTTTTTGTTGACGGTCAGCAGGGTTATACGCAAACAGAAAGCGCAACACTCGATAACCTTCTAATGCTGCGCTTAAACTATGAATGATCCTGTTTTATTCAACAGGTGGGTTAGTTAATTCTGTGGCAACTTCAATCCCTGTTACTATTTCAGGAAGTATGCCTAACCGGATATAAATGGGACGAATGCTTTTCCTGATTTCAGGGAGTTTTCGCATAAATATAAGGCCTCCCAGGATACAGGCCACTCCTCCTATTAAAAGCGTATTGGGTGCACCTACTTTACTTGCCAATGCTCCTGCCAGTAAACTCCCGAACGGTGCGGTACCCATAAAAGCCATGGTGTAGAAACTCATAACCCGGCCACGTTTATCGTCGTCCACAACGGTTTGCAGAATGGTATTGCTTGAAGTCATCTGCATCAACATTCCGAAGCCTGTTATCAACATAATAAACATGGATAGTATAAAATTGGTAGACAGGGAAAACAGAATAAGTCCAAATCCAAATATACACGCAAACCAGGGAATAAATTTCTCTAACCCTGCTGCATTTTTCCGTGATGCCATATAAACCGCCCCAATTAAAGCGCCCACACCGGTAGCTCCCATCAGAAACCCAAATGTATGTGATCCTCCGTGAAGGATCGTTTTTGCAAATACAGGCATAAGTACCGTGTAAGGCATTCCCATCAGACTTACCAGTGCAAGTAAAAGAATGACGTACCGTATCGGAATAAATCCAAATGTATACGAAAATCCTTCTTTGAATTTTTGAAATGCATTGGTGTCCTGAAGTTCTGTTTTACGCGGTTTAATCTTCATCATAAGCAGGAATGCGATGACAAAAATATAGCTGATGGCATTGATCATAAAGCACATCCCTTCTCCGGTTAAGGAAATGAGAACCCCAGCAATGGATGGTCCGATCAATCTGGCACTGTTTACCATAGATGAATTCAAGGCGATGGCATTTCCCAGATCTTCCTTCTTTTCAATCATATCCACTACAAACGATTGCCTTGACGGCATATCAAAGGCATTGATAATACCCAAAAATACACTTAGAACGGCAATGTGCCAAACGCTGATTGATTTTGCATAAAAAAGCAGAGCAAGGACTAATGCTTGTATCAAAGACAAAACCTGTGTTACCACCAATATTTTATGTCTGTTCCAACGATCTATCAGTACACCTGCAAATGGAGAAATAAGAAATGTGGGTATCTGACCCGCAAAACCAACTAAGCCGAGGAGGAAAACAGAGCCTGTTAGCCGGTAAACAAGCCATGGTACCGTGATACGTTGTATCCAGGTTCCTATCAGAGAAATGCTTTGACCGTAAAAATAGAGACGAAAATTCCTGTAATGTAGTGAGCGCACAATGGTGCCAAGTCCCAATACACTGATCAGTTGATTTGTGAAAGATTTTTTTACCATTCTGTATGAATGCAATACATGATTAATAATCAGGCATTGTGAATTATAAATTAAAAAGGGATTACCAGATACCAAGAATAAGTCCAGCAATCGAATAAAATACTACATAAAACCCGGCATCGATCAGAAACAACCTGAATGATCTTCCAACAAACAGATATGTTACCCCGATACTGGTTGAAACCCAAACACTGCTGATAATTAAACCATAGAATAATCCTGTTAAAGGTGTTGTATGGTTTCCGATAAACATAGCTAAAGCTACTACTGCAATCAGATGTGAGATGGCGGTTAGCCCGAATATCTTAGCAGGATTTCCCCTGTTCTTTGAGTTGTAGATTGATTTTGAATCTTCACTCCAGGCTTTTTTAAATAAAACGGAATGCCAGAATGCTCCTAACATAAATGAAAAAATGGTAACTACAGCAACTGCCGGCCAGTTGATCCCAGATAATGATGAATACAAATTCATAAATTGTAAGATAGTTGATTGTAATTATAAATGATTACTCATCCCGCAATTTAAATCACAGGATGAGTAATTGATTAATATCGGTTTTATTTTCTGAAATTTTTATTTTTAAAGGTAGATACATCTATCACATCCTGATTGTCATTGTCGTAAGTGATATATACACTGTCACCGGGATTCGACAGTGGAAAATCATTTGAGATCTGTGAAGAACCGATAAAAATCTTAGGCATGTTACGAAGTGTAAAATAATAGTAGGTATTACCGTTTTTTATATCACCGTTTATACGTGCAATCACCGATTTAATAATGTTCTTCTCCGTTTTACTTTTCGTGTTGATCTTATTACCCGACTGGTTAAACGCGTTTTTGTAAGCCATTAATGCTTCCGTCAATGTATTGCCGACTCCCACAATCGTATAGTCTTCAATAGCTACCATTGCATACATTTTCACCAACCCTCCGTTATCTTTCAGGGTCATCACATAAGTAGGGATATTGTTGATGTTATAAGGAATGGGTAAAGAGGCATAGAACCCTTTTTCCTGTACTTTTCCTTTGGCTGAATTTTGAGCAGCTATTTCCGTTGCACCGCTTTGTTTGTACCAGATTGACTTTTTTGTGCGGGTGTTTACCAATACAAATCCAACCGTTGATTCGTCCGATCCAACCGAAGTCAGGCCTGTATACCAATATGCATTATTATCATCCCCGTAAACCATTGAAACGGGTTCTGTGATTTTAAGTTTGTTTTCATTGGAGAAGTTCCAGTATCCTTTTACATAATTTCCCCAGTCGTTCAGCTGGGTTTCAATGAAATCACCGGGTTGTATACGATCAACCCATTTAGGTGTATTGGCTATGGAATACTCATTGATTTCACCTGTCTGGGCATTTACAATAACGACGCCCTGAGCATTTTCACCGGCAAAACCAATTGTTTTTTTGTATTTCGTAACTACCCAGTAGGGTGTTCCTGCATCATCTATTTCGAATGAATAATCCGTTAACCCTACGTTCCAGTAACCGTGGAAATACAAATAACGTTCGAGGTTATCAAAGAAATAAGCTTCCGATTGGTATTTTATATATACTTTTTTCCCGTTTATTTCCTGCACCAGTTTCACGTCCCTTTCATTGCAGGCATTCACCATAACATAACCGTTTGTGCCTTCCATGTTTTTCTGCCATTTAAAAAAGCCTGAATGGAGTAGGGGGGCCACCCAGTATAACTCATTATTCACCTTCTGGATATTAAACTCACCCAGTGTTACCTGACTTCCCAGAGCCGGTTGTGATCCCAATACTTTATCCCCCAATAATTGAGCCAACGATTGATCGACCACCCTGATTTTCTCTATCGAAATAGGCAACATGTGGTTCGATAAATTCGATTCCGTTTCTACTTTCCCAATCAAATCACGGTATTCATTGACATGTAACAAAGTCCAACTTGTTAAGGCCGGTACTACTGTCATATAAATTAGAATAATTCCCAATATCACGAATGACGCTTTGCCGGGTTTTCCAATCCTGAAAGAGGGAGCATTGTTTTCAGTCTGAATAATTTTAAAAGGATTATTCAATACGATCCAGATTCCTGTCAAAACAACCAGTAATGCGGCAAATCCGGTAAATCCGAAACTAAATGTTGGCATATACATGTAAACCAGAATAAATCCGGCAAGAATCACTAACAAAAGGTTTTTTACATTTTTCATGTGTGAATAAATTAGTATGTTATAATGCGTAAAAATACGACCATATTTTTAGTTGACAATCATTTTGTTGAAAAAAACATTGCTTGTTATGAAAAAACAGACCTATATGATTCTGATGCCTGTTTATATTGAAATGATGATCCTGATTCAATTAAAAGACCAGGCTGAATTCCATGAAGGATTTCAGCCCGGCCTTTATAAAAATCAAGAATTATTTTGTCGGAACTTTATTCATTTCCTGAATCATTTGAATGATTTTATCCAGCTTTTCAACTTCAATGGTTTTCAGTATGATCGACAAAGCTTCAATTTCCTTTTTAGCATCTACATTTGTTTTGTAGTCTTCTTCGGCATGCATCCTATCCCTGTCGTTTTGCCTGTTTTGCGACATCATAATGATAGGGGCTGCATACGCTGCTTGTGTTGAGAATACTAAATTTAGCAGGATAAAAGGATAAACATCCCAATGATAAATGAAACCTACCAGGTTCAATGCCATCCAGAGGGCTACTAAAATAGTCTGAATAATTATGAAACTCCACGATCCCATGCCTTTGGCTACTGAATCAGCAATTCTACCCCCAAATCCTAATGATTCTGTATGCTTGACATGCCAGTTTTTTGTTCCGTTCATAGTTAATTAATTTTTTCAACAACAACTGCGGTTCCATAAGCCAACACTTCTGTCAGACCATTCATGACATCATTCGCATCGTAACGCATATTAATGATAGCATTACAACCCAGGTCCTGGCCATGTCTGATCATTAACTGAAAAGCTTCTTCGCGTGCTCTTTCACATAATTCAGTGTAGATAGCACTTTTACCACCAAAAATTGTCATAAATCCACCTGCAAGATTCCCTACTATACTTCTCGAACGAACAGTGATTCCACGAACCAAACCTAATTGCTTTGTTATCCGGTACCCTTCGAGTGAAGTACTGGTAGTGATTAAAGTTATTTCTCCCATACTTTTTAGTTGTTAATTTATATATATATTAAAATGTCAATTCTTTTTTTTCATTACTACAAATAAAGTGAGGTTCTGATGATTTAAAGTGTTCTGATAAACGGAATCTTTTATCTCCAGGATGGTAAACTGAATTCCAAACAAAGATTCAATTAATTCCCTGGAAATATGATGCGGGCCAAATCCGGTAAATGTATTTTTGTCACTAAAACATTTCAGGAAAAGCATTCCTTCTTCAGCCAGTAATTTGACTACCTGTGAAATGTAAATTGGCCTTTTATCTTCATCAATAATATGA
>Ga0364887_10547_pt1 | contig 17116 bp, 13 predicted proteins | sample ExccelJu500001D4_4_FD_206924 | JGI IMG/M metagenome (GOLD analysis project Ga0364887, IMG submission 206924) | Enriched cells from Trout Bog Lake Hypolimnion, Wisconsin, USA - BchlTB.July23.5000.01.D4 | ecosystem: Environmental > Aquatic > Freshwater > Lake > Hypolimnion/Profundal zone | place...
CATATTTTGTTTCATCATGAGAAATATTTGTTCACTCATTTGGATTTTATTTTGCCAATTCTCGCCAAACCCAACATGGAAGGATTCAGGAATATCAATTTTGCCACCAGAAATAACTACACGGAAGAATTGACTCACACCACCACCTACGGGAATGCTTGCTCGCAATATAGTTTGATTACCCTTGTTTTGTTCGCTTTCATAGACAAAATCTGTTGGCAAGCAGGGCATTAATTTGTAATTTACGAATTTGTCAAAATATTCATAAGAACTTGGAGTAATAACAGATTTACAATATTTTTTGTCATTATCCATCACGCATTTGCGCATCTGGGCGAAACTCTGCATACCCTGAGTTTGTGCTGAGGTGAGGGTTGGCAATAATAAAAAAAATAGCAGCAGCTTACGCATCAGCCGCCACTTCGTCTTCGCTCATGCCAACTTCACCAGATGGCATTATGCTAATTATAGCATGCTTGTAAATTAGTTGCACTTGCGCCCCTCTTTTTAGCAATACGCTAAAACTATCAAACCCCGTAATTGTGCCTTGCAATTTAATGCCGTTAGATAAAAACATCACAATTGGAGCTTTCTTTTTGCGTAGCGTATTTAAGAATACATCTTGCGCAGTTTGACCTTTTTCAGCTTTTTCATTTGTCATTTTAGCACCTTAATTTTGATATTAATGATAGTCATAATATTAGTTATATCCAATTTAATAAAATATATCATTCTTTATTTTCTGCTGATCTAATAGCTTTTGCTAAATCCCTAATACAAAAAGCCAAACTCTTTAACTCACCTCTATTTTTAACAGCATTAAAAGGAACGCTTACGCTTAAGGTATTATTTAAAACACCAACATCAACTCTAATATCATCATAAGTCAAAACAATTTGACAGAGTATATTTCTAAAATTATCATTAAATAACTTTTCTATGCCTAAACTATCAGAATTATTTCCCCAATAAACTGTAAAGATCTTATCAAACTCTTGGTCGTTTGTAATATAAACAGGTTGAAATAAAGAATTTAGTTTAGATTTCTTAGTTCTTATATAAAAAAAAGGAATTTTATTATCCAATTTTGTCATTACATACCAAATATATTCTCTATTTGTACCACCAGAAAATCCCCCAGCGACCACTCCGCTACCAGCCACCATAGATGAGATTGTAATCTCAACATTATCTAATGAAACTATTAACTTAGGATTATATAGCCAACTCTTGACAAATTTACCATTTAAGCCTTTAGAAAAATCGGTAAGGACAATTTCTAATTTATTATTTATTCTGCTTTTTATAACAGCAGCCCCAACGAATAATGCAAAAAATATTAAATAAAATATCATTTTATTTCCAAATAATTTACTTCAGCATCGCCATAAACTCGTTCCATTCGCCTTTGCCCATTTTGCTGGACTCTTGCGTAACTTGCTCACCTGCCAGCATTTTCTTCAACGCATCTAGCCCTTTAGCTGAAACACTTACGCCACCAACACGGTAATTGGTAAATGCGTCATAAGTAATTGGCAACCAGTGCTTTAGAATGTCCAACATTACTTCAGCATAGACTCTAATTTCATATTGAGCGTGGTGATCAGCTCGCAAAGAGAGGAAGTGCATGAGGTTATGCAAGTCAACTTTCCAATACCACTGCGTATAGTAATTAAGCGTTAAATTCATACGGGCAAGCTCACGCGCCAAGCCTTTATTCGCTGGGTTTGCAGGATTTCCTGCTTCGTCTTCATTAAGCATTTCAACATAATGATCATAGACTATTTCAGAGTCATTTTTTAGCAACTCAAACACTCTTTTTGCTTCTGCACCTTCTACTAAATCACCACGACCTTGACGATTAGTTTGCGATTGTGCAGCCAAATTTTCAGGAGTTGGGATATAAAATTCTCTATCCATAATAGAATATCGTGCTGAATATTCATTTACATTCGCAGTGCGGTGACGAATCCATTGCCTAGCAACAAAAATTGGCAATTTAATATGAAATTTAATTTCGCACATTTCAAACGGGGTAGTGTGACGGTGACGCAAGAGATAATTAATTAATCCAGCATCTTCATTAACCTTCTTTGTACCTTTACCGTAGGAAACCCGAGCAGCTTGGACGATTGCGGAGTCGTCCCCCATATAATCAATCACCCGCACAAAACCGTGATCTAACACTGGAAAAGGTTTGTATAAAACTTCCTCCAAAGCTGGAGAAACTGCTCTGAATGTCTTGTTTTCTGCGCTGCGTGCTTCAGTAACTTCTAATTCTTGTTCTTTTGTAAGTGCCATAATAAAATTCTTTATATTTATATAATATTAATATCTTCTACATCTTTTCTATTCTGCTGCAAGCGACATAATGCGTCAATATATGCTTTTGCTGAAGCAACGAGTGTATCAGTGTCTGAGCCATGTCCATTGATTATACGAGTGCCGTCAGTTAAACGCACGGTAACTTCTGCTTGTGCGTCTGTGCCTTGCGTAACCCCGTGAACTTGATAAAGTTTGAGCTTTGCTTCATGCGGAACGATAGTTTTAATCGCTTTAAATGTAGCATCAACTGAGCCAACTCCTTCAACACTTACAGATTTACTTTCGCCATTTACAATTAAAGTTAGGTCAGCAGTTTGCTTGCCAATTGTGCCACAAACAACTCTTAAGCCGCTAAATTGAATTGGGTCACTTTTAGAAGTAGTGCGAGAATCTACAATCGCAATTAAATCTTCATCGTAAATTTCTTTTTTCTTGTCAGCTAAATCTTTAAAATTATTAAACGCTTCTTCAAACGCATTATCGCCCAATTCAAAACCTAAATCTTTTATTTTATCACGAAAAGCGTGTCTGCCAGAATGTTTGCCCATTACCATATTAGACTTTACCAACCCGATAGATTCTGGGGTCATAATCTCATAAGTTCCAGCGTTTTTGAGCATACCATCTTGGTGAATTCCCGACTCATGTGCAAAAGCATTTGCTCCAACAATCGCTTTGTTGTTCTGTACTTGCTGCCCAGTAACAGAAGTAACAAGCCGTGACAAACGCATGATGTGATTAGTTTTTATGTTGGTCTCAAAATTATATAAATCTTTGCGGGTTTTAATTGCCATAACCACTTCTTCCAAAGCAGTGTTACCAGCTCTCTCACCTATGCCATTTATTGTACATTCAATTTGTCTAGCTCCTGCCCTTATAGCTGCCAAAGAGTTTGCAGTGGCAAGCCCTAAGTCATTTTGACAATGAGTTGAGATAATCGCCTTATCAATATTAGGCACTTTATTTTTAATTTGCGTGATGATGTTGTAATATTCATCAGGCACAGTATAGCCAACAGTGTCAGGCACATTCACCGTTGTTGCACCGTTTTTAATCGCCACTTCAAACGCTTTGCAGAGATAATCAATATCAGTACGAGTAGCGTCCATTGCCGACCATTCCACATTATCAGTATATTTGCGTGCGAGTGATACGGTTGAAGCAATTAAATCCAACACTTCATCTTCACTCATGCGGAATTGATATTGCAAATGGATTTTGCTGGTAGACATGAAAGTATGAATTCGTGGCTGTTTGGCAGGCTTAATTGCTTCTGCCGCCCGCTCAATATCCGCCACTTTTGCCCGTGCTAACGAACACACCACCGCATTTTTTATGCGTTTAGAGATTGCATGAACCGCTTCAAAATCACCATTTGAAGCCATCGCAAACCCAGCCTCAATAACATCTACACCCATCGCATCAAGTGCATCAGCTACCAGCAATTTCTCCTCTAAATTCATAGAATTTCCCGGAGATTGTTCACCGTCACGAAGCGTTGTATCAAATATTATTATGTTTTCTGTCATATGATTATTAGCGTTTCCATTGTGATTGGTTTTCTTCTTGTTTTTCGCCTTTTACTAAAGAAACTATAGAATTAAATGTTTCAATTGGATTATCACCTTTTGAAAAACAAGTAACACCATCTATTTTCCTTGCTGTCAAAGTCCGCTTTGCAACATCAGGTGCAGATGTATATATTGCAAATTTGATATTATCACGAGAAGCAAATTCTTGACACAAATCAACACCTGCATTTTCTGTTTCCATATTATTATCAGTAAGAACAAATAAATTTCCTTGATGTTGCTCTATCTTTTTCTTAGCCTCTTCTTTGCTAGATGCAGTTATGATTTCATGTTCAGAAAGAAGAGTTTCTAGTAGCATTTTAGTGGCATCTAGAACAGCACTATGATTATCAACCACTAAAATCGTTTTCTTTTCCAATTTCTTAAAACCTTCTTTTATTGCTTCAACTAATTGCTCATCTCCATCTTCAACATAAGGGACATCTAATCCCTTAGACTTCAACAACTTCTCAACCTGCTCAACATCATTATTATGTCCCAATTTAACCAGCACAAAAGGAGTTTTAGGGTAATCTTTGCGAAGAGTTTCAATTAACTCAATCCCAGAATTTTCCTCTTTTGCTATTAGATTATTAGGAACAACAACAACTAAATTACCATTATGTTGGTCTATTTTTTTAGCAGCTTCATCTTCATTAGAAGAGGTAATTATATCATAAGATACAGTTGGGAAGTTACTATCTTGTAAAAAGCTAACCTCAAGGCGTAAAGTAGAGGGATTATTATCTACAAGTAAAATTATTTGTTTAGACTTGTCCATAAATGCCACCTATGGGGGTTATGTTTTTGCAACACCCCGTCATTGCGAGCCTTCAGGCTAGCAATCTCATACATAAAAACGAAGAGATTGCCACGACTTGCTAAAGCAAGTCTCGCAATGACGAATTAAATTGCTTAGTTCTTAGCCTTATCAACCAATTTATTCTTAGCAATCCAAGGCATCATTTTACGAAGTTTTGCACCTACTGCTTCAATTGGGTGTTCAGCAGATAAACGGCGAGATGATTTAAAGCTCGGTTTGCCCGCAGCATTTTCCAACATCCAATCCCGTGCGAAACGACCAGCTTGAATATCTTGCAATACTCGTTTCATTTCTTTTTTAGTTTCTTCAGTGATAATACGAGGACCAGATTTATAGTCACCATACTCAGCAGTGTTAGAGATTGAATAACGCATATTTGAAATGCCGCCTTCATAAATCAGGTCAACAATCAATTTCAATTCATGCAAACATTCAAAATAAGCCATTTCAGGAGCGTAACCAGCTTCGGTTAGAGTTTCAAAACCAGCTTGGATAAGGGCAGAAACACCACCACAAAGCACAGCTTGTTCACCGAATAAATCTGTTTCGCATTCTTCACGGAAAGTTGTTTCAATAATGCCTGAGCGACCGCCACCAACGCCAGAAGCATAGGCTAGAGCCAAGTCTTGTGCTTTGCCAGATGCGTCTTGATGAACAGCAATAAGGCAAGGAACTCCGCCACCTTTTTGGTATTCACCACGCACAGTATGCCCCGGACCTTTTGGCGCAATCATGATGACATCTGAGTCTTTATTTACTTCAATCAATTCAAAATGAATATTGAAACCGTGAGCAAAAGCAATGGCAGTGCCTTTTTTCAAGTTTGGGGCGATTTCATCTTTATAAATTTGTGCCTGAGTTTCATCTGGAGTAAGAATCATAACTAAATCAGCCCATTTTGCGGCTTCGGCAGGAGTTATAACATCAAAACCAGCTTTTTTAGCTTTTTCAATTGAGCTTGAGCCAAATTTTAGGGCGATTTTTACATTTTTAACGCCTGAGTCACGCAAGTTAGCAGCGTGAGCATGCCCTTGACTACCATAACCAATAATTGCAACTTTTTTTGACTTTATTAATTTCAAATCAGCATCTTTATCGTAATAAACTTTCATTTTATTTTTCCTTTTTTGGAGTTTTTTGTAGCAAAATCGCAGCGATTATATACCTTTCGCAAGCAAGTTGCAACTTCAAGTTTGCCCGATAAAGTGAATTTTATGATTTTATTTGGGGGGGGGGCTGGATTGCTGCGCTGCGCTCGCAAAGACGACCTCACAGAGTTCTCAGTCATCTCCCCACGCTCCGTCATTGTTGCGAACGCAGTGAAGCAATTCAAAATAAGCATATTTGGTAAAAATAGTTGCAGCACAACACTAAATGCAGATTATTTGCGATTTGAGTTGTTTTTATAATTATTTTTTACAACCACTTGAAAAGCTCAAATTTCGTTACTATATCAGCTTTATGCTCGATTATGGGCATTATTTTAATTTTATAAGGAAATTTCTAAATGGTAGAAAAACAAAAACCTCAGCCAGCCATTGTAAAAGTTGCGGCAAAAGCAATGAAAGCACCAGAAACAGCAACAAAATTAGACATTAAGCGTATGGCTGCTCGCATTATGGACGATCAAAGGAATGTACCATTGCCACACAAACCGATGAAGAAGAAATCGTGAGGATTTATGGATATAAATTTTTCTCTTAATCACACTGTTGATCCTATAGCTTTATATGCTGCGGTGCTTTCCACATCAACGATATTGTGGGAAATTATAAAATGGAGGTTTCGTAATAATGTTGATATATTATGTTCTGCTAATATGTTGCTTATTCCTAGCACAAACAACAAGAAATATATTGGAGTGACAGCAACTAACAAAGGCTCTATGCCAACGACAATTACTCACTTTATTATGTATTATTGGGAGAATAAGTTTAATAAAATATTCAACATAAAAAGAAAATCATTTATCGTTAATTCAGATCAAGTTCCCAAAACAATTGGTTCTGGAGAACGATGGATTGCTCAAGCAGAACAAACAGCAGAAGTTGAAGAAATGGCTAAAGAAGGATATTTGTTAGTTGGAATAATACACTCAATGGGGAAAAAAGAAATAATGAGAAGAATAAAAATACCCAAAAACAAACCTATTGACAATCCGCACTAAAAACTTATCTTGAATCTATCTACTGGGTGTTCCAATGGTGGGGTGTCGAAACCCGTCAGAAAACGGTTAAAGTATTTTCCGTTAAGAAACGCTGCCTTCCACCTTAGGGGTTGGGAGGCGGTAGCGTATGTCTAGGCGAAAGCTAAAGGCTGTCGCAGTCGTGTTTTCTGCGATTTTCGAACTCCCGATCCACCAGAGGTAATTCTCTGGTTGGTCTTTGTTTATAAAAAAAGGGATTCGTATGTTAATAAAAAAATCTTCTCTAATTGCTTTACTACTTGCTGGCGTTGCTATGCAAGCGCAAGCTGCTGATAATGGTGGTGCGTTTAATGGCGGTTACGCTGGTGTTCTGGCTGGCTATGAAAGTTTCAATGCTAAAAGCACGGATACTGGAATTGGCTCACTTGCTGGGCTTTCATCAAGTGGAAATTACGGCGCAACTGGCACAACTGGCGGAATATTTGCGGGCTATGGCAAAGAATTCGGCAAGTTTTATCTTGGTGCAGAAGCTGAAGCCTCGCTTGGCAATGCTCAAGAAAAAACCAATATAACTTTGGGCAATTCTTATGTTTATACTGATGTGCAGCATAAATATGATTATGGTTTATCAATCCGCCCTGGGTTTTTAGTGTCTGACAATCTGTTGCTTTACACCAGAATTGGTTTTGTCCGTAGCAGATTTGACGATAATGCAACAGATACTAATGTTAATCTAAACGGATTGCGACTTGGCTTGGGTACAGAGTTTGCACTCTCTAACAATCTCAATGCAAGACTAGATTGGGTTTATACAAATTACCAATCTAATAACTATAGCGATGCTTACCAAATCTCTAAAACTGATACTTCCTCCAACGCATTCCGTGTTGGCTTGGCGTATCATTTTTAGTGAGCCGTGCCGATTAGTTTTTTCATATCCTATGCTACCGCTTCCTTTCACGAGGAAGCGGGATTTTTTACTAAGCAGCTTTCTGGTTTTTTTCTGGCACAATTGATAGAAAAGACTAGATTGCTTCGCTATAGCATGCTCGCAATGACGGTTGCTAGTTTTGTATGTGATATCAAAGAGTTCCGTCATTGCGAGCTGCTATAGCGAAGCAATCCAGATAAAAATCATTTCTTTTTCTTCTTGCCATTACTCTCCAATTTCTCAATTTCCTTTTTGAGCTTGGCGGCTTCTTCAAATTCCAAATCAGAGGCGAAGGCAAACATGCGTTTACGAAGATTTTCAATATAGGCGGTCATATCCTTGCCGTTGAATTCAGGTATAGAATATTTATCAACATCAACCGTATAATGGTCATGCTCATAAACGCTTTGCATAACATCATGGATTTTGCTCTTGATAGACATTGGCGTAATGCCGTGTTTTTCATTATATGCGGTTTGGATTTTACGCCGTCTATCAGTCTCATCTAGTGCTGCCTTCATAGATTTGGTAATTTTATCAGCATATAAAATAACTTTACTATCCACATTTCTTGCAGCCCGTCCAATCGTCTGAATTAACGAGGTCTCAGAACGCAAGAACCCCTCTTTATCAGCATCTAAAATTGCCACTAATCCACATTCGGGAATGTCTAAACCTTCCCTAAGCAAATTAACCCCAACTAGCACATCAAACTGCCCAAGCCTTAAATTGCGGATAATTTCTATACGCTCTAAAGTATCAACATCTGAATGCAGATAGCTAACTCTTAAGCCATTCTCTTGCATATAATCTGTTAGTTCCTCTGCCATTCTTTTGGTTAAAGTTGTCACCAAAGTGCGCCTGCCCGCTTTTGCTTGCTCTTTGCATTCTGCAAGTAAATCATCAACTTGAGTGGCAATCGGCTTGATAAAACAAGGTGGGTCAATCAACCCTGTAGGACGAATAACCTGCTCTACAACCTCACCTTTAGTTGCTTCTATTTCATATTTCCCTGGAGTCGCAGAAACAAAAACCGTTTGCGGTCGCATTGCGTCCCACTCAGCGAATTTAAGCGGGCGATTATCCATACATGAAGGCAAACGGAAACCATGCTCCATAAGCACAGTTTTGCGGGCAAAGTCACCATTATACATACCACCAATTTGTGGCACTGTGACATGGCTTTCATCTATAAATAGTAACGCATTCTTAGGTAGATACCCAAATAGAGTTGGCGGAGCTGAACCAACTGGGCTACCTGTGAAATGCCGTGAGTAATTCTCAATGCCTTTGCAAGAGCCAGTCTCTAACATCATCTCCAAATCAAAAACTGTGCGTTGCTCTAGCCTTTGCGCCTCTAAAACCCTGCCAATCGCATGATAATATTCAAGCCGCTCTTTTAGTTCCGCTTTTATCGTTTGAATTGCTCGCTCAATTGTCGGACGAGTGCTTACAAAGTGGCTATTAGCAAATATGTTAACAGACTCAAACTCATGCGTTTTATTGCCAGTTAGTGGGTCAAAAGCGGTGATTGCTTCTATCTCATCGCCAAACATAGAAATCCGCCAAGCCTCACCTTCCAAATGGGCAGGAAAAATATCCACAGAATCCCCTAGAACTCTAAACTTTCCTCTGTGAAAATCCAAATCATTGCGCTCATACTGTAAATCTATCAGCTTTTTCAGCAACTCACTGCGAGAGATTTTCTCATTATTTTTTAGCGTCAAAGTCATTTGCGAATAAGTTTCAGCAGAACCAATACCATAAATGCAAGATACTGACGAAACCACAATAACATTTTCTGGGTTTTCTAATAGAGACCTAGTTGCCGAGTGGCGCATACGGTCAATCTGCTCATTTATTGAAGAGTCTTTTTCAATGAATGTATCACTTTTTGCAATATATGCTTCTGGCTGATAATAGTCATAATAAGAGACAAAATATTCAACCTTACTATCTGGGAAAAATGATTTCATCTCGCCATAAAGCTGTGCTGCCAGCGTTTTATTATGCGCCATAACCAGAGCGGGGCGTTTAGTCTGCGATATTATATGCGCCATTGTAAAAGTTTTGCCAGAGCCAGTAACACCTAGCAAAACTTGGTCTCTTTTATTATTGTTAACTCCCTCTACAAGCTTGGAAATAGCTTGGGGCTGGTCTCCTGCTGGCTGGTACTCAGAACAAACCTGTAAAGACATATAAATTAACGACTATGTATGCCATCTGCAGGGGCATTCATTATAGACAATGCCGCAGGACCAAGTATTATCAAAAACAATGCTGGCAACATAAACAACATTAAAGGAACAGTCATTAATGCTGGCAATCTTCCTGCTTTTTCTTCTGCCAACATCAACCTTCTCGTACGATAATCTTCAGATAATACCCGCAAAGTATCAGCTAAGTTGGTACCAAATTTTTCTGACTGCAATAATGCAGCAACAAATGAACGAAAAGCAGGCAAACCATTTCTATTGGAAAAGTTCATTAAAGCTTGCGAACGATCATTTAACAAACTCAATTCCCTACGAGTTTTATTTAATTCTTTTGTCATCTCAGGGTGAGCTCTGCCTAATTCATTGCAAACACGGTTTAAAGAGCCGTCTAATGCCAAACCAGATTCAACGCAAGCGAGTAAAAGATCCAAAGCGTCAGGAAAAGCATTTTGCAATAATTTTCGGCGTTTTTCTTTTAGATTTTTTATATATAAATCAGCTCCCATCACACCGCCAATAAACAATAAAAGCCCTTCAAAATAATCCATCATAGCAGCACCCTTGGCAGTTACTACCAATAAAGCAGATACAACCAAAACTATTGATAATATTCTTTTATAGAACATATAATATATATAAGCAGAAGGTGAACTTATTCCAGCTTGATAAAAATATAATTGCTTCTCTTTACGGAACTTTTCCGTATCCATACCCATTAATTTCATAATGGATTCAATGTTTCTAGCAAAATCAGAAGGGGTGTTTTCTGAACGCAAAGAATCAGTGAAAGCCTCTTGCTGCTCATAGCTCACATTGTCAAGTTGACCAACTTTCTCACGAACTTTTTCTTTCTTGCCTGATATTTGTATAACAATCATATACACAATAAACAGAGAAGCTGCGGCTATAATAGCTATTAAAGAAGCACTAGAAAACATTTTATCCCCATTTCATGATAAATCTTATATGCAATATATCACCTCTTGTGTAAATGTCAGCTATTATGTTATAGCATTTTTGATTGCGTTCAAGCGTCATGCAGACTGCGCTTCTACTTATTCGCTAGTCGCTTCGCTCCGTTCGTTCCTCACAACCCCTGAGTAATTACTAATGACAAATACACATTTTGGCTTTCAAACTGTTCCTGAAACGGAAAAATCTTCACTTGTGCGAGGAGTTTTTAATAATGTTGCCGCTAAATATGACATTATGAATGATGCAATGAGCTTAGGCACGCATCGTTGGTGGAAACATGAGTTTGTTGAAAAAATAAATATAACTCAAGGCATGAAATGCCTAGATGTTGCTGGTGGTACAGGTGACATAGCCTTTCGTTTGCTTAAGAAAGGCGCAGACTCAGTTACAATTTGCGATATAAATCAAGCTATGCTTAACGAGGGACACGCTAGGGCTGACGATAATAATATCATAAAAAGCTTCAATTGGCTATGTGCTGATGCTGAGTCCTTACCCATTGAAGATAATTCTTATAATCTCTACACAATTGCGTTTGGCATTAGAAATGTAACTCATATAGATAAGGTATTACAAGAAGCTCACCGAGTTTTGCGTCCAGGCGGGCGGTTTTTATGCCTAGAATTTAGCCAAGTCACTAATGATTTATTTGCTAAAGCTTATGATGCTTTTTCATTTAATGTTATTCCAAAACTTGGGCAGTTAATTGCTAATGATAGAGATTCTTATCAATATTTGGTGGAAAGTATCCGCAAATTTCCCTCTCAAGAAAAATTCGCCAATATGATTAAAGATGCTGGTTTTGCTCAGGTTTCTTATAATAACTTAAGCTGTGGCATTGTTGCAATTCATTCGGGATATAAAGTATAATGTTATTTAGAACTATAAGAAATTCCTTACGCTTAATCATTATTGTTTACATATTGTTTCGCAATAGAGCAATGTTTTTTTGGTATGGCGAGCCGACAATTGCCAAAGGCAAAAACCTTGCGCGCGCTTTGGAGCAATTAGGTCCCACTTTTATTAAACTTGGGCAGGTTATCTCCACTCGTTCAGATTTAATTGGGCAAGATATTGCCTTTGCATTGACCGAATTGCAAGACCGAGTACCACCTTTTCCAACTAAAATTATCCATGAAATAATAGCAGGGCAATTTGGCAAGCCAACTAGTGATATATTTGCTTCATTTGAGGAAAAACCAGCCGCAGCCGCATCTATAGCACAAGTACATTTTGCTACTTTGCCAGACGGCAAACAAGTTGCAGTAAAAATTCTCCGCCCTAACATTGAAAAGCATTTTGCTAAAGATGTCGCATTATTTTATTGGCTAGCAGATGTAGCCGAGTGGTGGCAGCCAGTCTTGCAACGCTTTAAACTACAAGAAGTAGTTAAATCGTTTGAAGATATGATAACTCGTGAGTTAGATTTGCGTTTTGAAGCAAGTGCAGCAGTACAGCTCAAAGAAAATACCCAATATGACGAAAATTTTTATGTGCCAGAGATTTATTGGAATTACACTTCGCACCGAGTGCTAACAATTGAGCGAGTTTTTGGTATTCCCGTAAATGATATTGCAGCGATAAAAGCAGCAGGTTTTATGCCTGAAAAAATAGTTGATATTGCGGCGATATGCTTCTTCAAGCAAGTTTTTCGTGACGGATTTTTCCACGCCGATATGCACCCAGGCAATATATTTATCCTTGCGAATGGAGGGATTGCAGTGGTAGATTTCGGCATTATGGGAAGGCTTGACCAGCGCAACCGCATCTATCTAGCACAAATTCTGCACGGATTTTTAACCGAAGATTATTACAACCTCGCTAAAGTGCATTTTGATGCTGGTTTTGTGCCAGCCCATAAATCAGTTGATGAGTTTGCACTGGCTTTAATGGCAATAACCAAACCTATAATTGGGCGCAAATTAAGTGATATTTCAGTAGCAAAATTACTTGGACAATTATTTACCGTTGCCGAAGCCTTTGAGATGGAAGCACAACCCCAGCTTTTGCTGCTGCATAAAAACATGATGCTAACCGAAGGCGTAGGCAGAATGCTCAACCCTGATATTAATATGTGGCAAGTTGTTGAACCATTAATTGAAGATTGGGCAAGAGAAAATTTAGGTGTAAAGGCAAAGCTCAAAGAAAAAGCTGGCGCAGCATTTTCCCTCCTGCATCATCTGCCAAACCTAGTAAATAAAGCAGATAGTTTGCTGGCTAAAGTTGGCGATGGTGGCATAAAACTTCATAGTGAAACTGTAACTCGTATGGAGTTACAAAAGCAGAAATTCCACCGCGATTGGCTAGTTTTTGCGTGGGGAAGTTTAATAGTTTTTGCAATAATATATTTTGTGAAGTAGATTTTTATAAATAAACAAAACTTACGGAGAACAACATGACCACTCGTAGTGAAACTGATAGCTTTGGCGCAATTGAAGTAGAGTCTAGCAGATATTGGGGAGCGCAAACCCAACGCAGTTTGCATAACTTCAAAATTGGCGGTGAGACTATGCCAAAGCCATTAATTCGTGCATTTGGGATTTTGAAATCCGCCGCCGCCACTGTGAATATTAATTTAGGCGTGTTAGATAAAACTATTGGTGAAAATATCGTAAAAGCCGCAGCAGAAGTTACAGAGGGAAAACTCAATGAGCATTTCCCGTTAGTTGTCTGGCAAACTGGCTCTGGTACTCAAACTAATATGAATGTTAATGAAGTTATCTCCAACCGTGCAATTGAAATTATGGGCGGTGAGATTGGATCAAAAAAACCTGTTCACCCTAATGATCATGTCAATATGGGGCAGTCATCTAATGACTCCTTCCCTACCGCAATGCACATTGCTGCAGCTTATGAAATTGTAAATAGTCTAGTTCCCGCACTAAAACATTTGCATAAAGCATTAGCTGATAAGCAAAATGAATTTAAGGATATTATTAAAATCGGGCGCACACATTTGCAAGATGCCACCCCGCTAACTTTAGGGCAAGAATTCTCAGGTTACAGCGCACAAATTGCCAATGGCATTAAGCGCATAGAGGCGGTTTTGCCCAATCTATATCAATTAGCTCAGGGGGGCACTGCGGTTGGCACTGGCTTAAACGCCAAAAAAGGTTTTGCGGAAAGTTTTGCTGCTGAAGTTGCTAAAATTACTAGCTTACCATTTATCACTGCGCCTAATAAGTTTGAGGCTCTGGCAACGCATGACACTATGGTAGAAACTTCGGGTGCGCTTAACACGATTGCGGTATCGCTCATGAAAATAGCCAATGACATTCGCTTGCTTGGCTCAGGTCCAAGATGTGGATTTGGCGAGTTATCACTGCCAGAAAATGAGCCAGGATCTTCCATAATGCCAGGCAAAGTAAACCCGACCCAATCTGAAGCGATGACAATGGTTGCAGCGCAAGTTATGGGCAATAATGTTACTGTAACAATTGGCGGTTCAAACGGACATTTTGAGCTTAATGTATTCAAACCTGTAATTATTTATAATGTGTTGCAATCAATTAAATTAATCGCTAATGCTTGCGTGAGTTTTACTGATAATTGCGTGGTGGGGATTATTGCCAACACTGACCGCATTACTAAATTAATGAATGAGTCTTTGATGTTGGTAACTTCGCTTAACCCACATATTGGCTATGACAATGCTGCCAAAATCGCTAAAAAAGCTCATAAAGAAGGAACTTCTCTAAAGGAAGCTGGCATTGCGCTGGGACTATTAACTAGCGAGCAGTTTGATAGTTGGGTGAAGCCAGAAGATATGGTGGGAGAAAAGTAAGGCTTACTCTTCCGCAAGAGCAATAATCTTAGCTTTTTGATAATCTATTTTGCCAGTGCCAAGTAGTGGCAATGGCTTCAATATTATAATCCGCTTTGGCAGAGCTAATTCGGGCAGTTTTTCTGTGCGGAAATGAGCTATAATATCCGTGCGAGCGGCTTGTTCATATTCAGTTAGCAAAACTATTTGCTCACCTTTTTTCTCATCTGGCACAGTCACAACTGTATGATTATAATTTTCCCATAGCTTATTAATCGCAGTTTCTACCGCCGCTAAAGACACCATTTCACCGCCAATTTTGGCAAATCTTTTAGTGCGCCCCTTTATATGGATATACCCGTCCTCATCAAACTCCACAATATCGCCAGTATCATACCAGCCATCTGCAAGAGGCTGCAAAGCTCCCGGTTTTTCTGCTCGTAAATACCCCATCATGATATTATCACCTTTGACGAACAATTGACCACCTTCACTAATGCCTGCAACCACTTCTAGGCGATGCTCAATTGCTGGCATTAATTTGCCAACTGAGCCAACTTTATTTTGCATTGGCGTATTAGTGCTGATGACAGGTGAAGTTTCAGTTGCGCCATAACCTTCAAAAATCCGCACCCCATATTTTTCCGCATAAGCAGCACGAGTAAATTCTTTAAGTTTTTCCGCTCCTGCGAAAACATAACGAATTGAGTATAAATCGTAACCTTGTGCGAAACGAGCATAGCCACTTAGGAAAGTGTCAGTGCCAAATAAAATTGTGCTGTTAGTGTCATAAATCAACTCTGGCACAATGCGGTAATGCAAAGGTGAAGGATAGTAAAAGGTTTTAATTCCTGATAAAATTGGCAATAAAGTTCCACCAGTAAGCCCAAAAGAATGAAACATAGGCAAGCAATTAAAAACTTTATCTTGTGGGTTAAAGTCAATACGGCTAGCAAGCTGAAAGCGGTTAGCTTGAATATTTTTATGGCTTAAAACTACACCTTTGGGAGTTCCTTCTGAACCTGAAGTAAATAAAATTACCGCAGGTGCATCTGCACTTGTTCTGCGGGAAAAAACTCGTGGCAAATATGAGGCAATTAAGCCAAATAATTTGGTGAAGATACCAATTTCAGGGCGTAAATCTTCCAAATAGATAATTTTAACTCCTGTAGCTGTAATTTCCTGAGCCACCACATCTAACTTACCAGCCTCTACAAATCTGCGTGAGGATAAAATAACTGTAATGTTAGCTGCCTTACAAGCATTAACAATTTGCGCTGCACCTGCGGTAAAATTAAGCATTGCAGGCACTTTGCCAAAAGCATGGAGGGCAAAAAATGTGATGCTAGTGTTAATTGCAGTTGGCAACAATACCCCAACTGCTTTTTCCTCTATAGATAAACGATTAATTGCACTGCCAAGCACAAAACATTTAGTAATAAACTGTCCGTAATTAAGCGGTTTGCGCTCTATATCTTCAGCGATTATATGCTCTCTGCCGTGAATTTCTTGTGCAGTGATTAGACTACCAAATAGACTTTGATTAATATGGCTGCTTTTATAAATCATCTCCGACATTAAACTATAAAGCTGTTGCGATGCTAACTGCCTGCGTCTGCGTCCTTTAATTTCGTCTGGTATGTTAAAATCATGTGGTGGCAAAATTGTTAAAGTAACTTTAGGGAATAAACGAATTCTTACCTTGCCTTTTAGGCGTGAGAGTGGGCTATATTGTGCGCCGTCAATGCGAATTGGCAATAATTTTGCGCCAGATTTATCCGCAATCATTCCTGGTCCTTCGTAGATTTTCATTAATGAGCCTGTAACGGTAATTCTGCCTTCAGGAAAAATCATACATTTCTTATCATGCTTTAATTCTTCAATTAATGCCTTAGTTGCCATAGGGTTAGTAGGGTCAAGCGGAAAGGCGTTGACTAGAACCAATAATGGACGCATCCACCATTGCTTGGCAATATGAGTATTGACTGCGAATGAGATTTTCTCAGGCAAATAAGCTGCAATTAACGCCGCATCAAGAAATGAGGTATGATTTGCAATAAGTAAAACTCGCTCGCCAGCATTTTTATAATTCTCCATACCTTTAACTTCCACACGATAGAGAAATGTCAGAATCGTACGAAAAATAGAGCGCAGCAAAGCATCTGGCAGTAAATTACAAATATAAATAGCCACAAAACCATTCGCAATTGCTATGCTCAAAAACACTTTTGGAATGGTAAAACCAAATTTCAGCATAACCGCAGAAAATATAGCTGCTGCCACCATGAATAATGCGTTAAGCACATTATTTGCTGCAATAATACGGGCAGTGTGAACAGGGTTACTTTTTTGCTGCATAATTGCAT
>Ga0364887_10232_pt3 | contig 16874 bp, 19 predicted proteins | sample ExccelJu500001D4_4_FD_206924 | JGI IMG/M metagenome (GOLD analysis project Ga0364887, IMG submission 206924) | Enriched cells from Trout Bog Lake Hypolimnion, Wisconsin, USA - BchlTB.July23.5000.01.D4 | ecosystem: Environmental > Aquatic > Freshwater > Lake > Hypolimnion/Profundal zone | place...
CTCGTCATGGTTATTTTTTGGTATTCATTTGGATAATTTAATAGCCCAGGACGAAAAAAGCGGTTTACTTATTTTTAAGAATGGGAAATGGGAAACCTTTATTGAGCAAAACCGCTTGCCTAAAGATTTTTACATTACATCAATAACTAAATTTACCAAAGATGCCAGCCTGGTTACTACCTCCAAGAATGGAGTTTATATTCTTTATGGCAACCAATTAAAACCCTGGGTGCTATCCGGAAACAAAGTTGATAACCATCAGCTTTTTTCAAGTGCTTTAGCCTTAGATGGAAATAATTTCCTCATTGGCACCTATACAAACGGCATTTATTTAGTTGACCGGTCAGGCTACGTAGTTGAAAATATCTCCCAGAAGGACGGTTTACAAAACGCCAATGTGCGCAGTAGCTTTGTGGACGCAAACCATAATCTTTGGCTTGGACTGGATAATGGGATAGATTATATAGCCTATAATAATGCTGTTAAGCATATCAATCCCCCAATTTTTAAAGACGGGGGAGGATATGCTGTGAATGAATTTCAGGGCAGCTTGTATTTTTCGTTATCAAATGGAATTTACCGTCTCCCTATTAATAATTCGGGTGACCTAAGTTCGAGTGTTGAAAATATAAGTATGGTTACCCAGGGACAATCATGGCATCTGGGTGTTATAGATAACTGTTTACTTGCGGGTAATGACAACGGTGCTTTCCAAATCAGAAACAATCAACCTGTTACCATTGATCCAAGCTATGGATTTTGGATATTTCGGTCGTTAGTGGATAAATCGGGCACCAACCTTATTGCGGCGGGTAATTATTACGGCGTTGAACTTTTTGAATATAAAGATGGTAATTTTATAAGTAAAGGCAACCTGGGTAACTACAAAGAATCAGCCAGATTTCTGGAAATAGATAAAGACAACAGTATTTGGACGTCCCATCCATACAGGGGCGTTTATAAACTCACATTGGGTAATAGCGACAATGTAAAACTATACACAAAAGCCCAGGGGCTTCCGTCTACGTTAAATAATTTTGTTTTTAAAATTAAAGGTAAGGTAGTTGTAGCAACTGAAAACGGTGTTTATGAGTATAATAAAAAAACGGATAGATTTGAAAAATCGCGCAGCTTTGCAGCTGATTTTGGCGACAGAAATTTAAGATATTTAAAAGAGGATCCTTCCGGTAATATTTGGTTTGTGGAGGGGAAAAATGTCGGCGTGGTAGACTATTCCTCATTAAGACATGAGATAATCTATTTCCCTGAGCTTAATAATCGGATTCTAAGCGGCTTTGAAAACATTTATACGAAAAATGATTCGAACATTTTTGTTGGTGGAGAGAATGGCTTTTATCACATCAATTTCGCCAAGTACAAAGCTAATATTCAACCTATAAAAGTATATATCAGGAAGGTAAAAGCGATATCTAATACGGATAGCTTACTATTTGGCGGGTATGTTAATAATTCGTCCGGGTTAAAAGACACTGTAAAAAATGCTTCGGCACTAAGCTTTTTGTGGAACTCCCTGCATTTCGAGTTTTCTTCTCCGGTATTCGAGGCGCAATCTACTGTTGAATACAGCTATTTGTTGGAAGGCTATGATAAGGGATGGTCAAAGTGGTCAAAAAAGACAGAAAAAGATTATACCAACCTCTCCTGGGGAAAATATGTTTTTAAAGTAAAAGCAAGGAACCTTCAAAACAACACATCTTCGGTTGCCAGCTACGCCTTTTACATTAATCCGCCATGGTACCAAACGATTTGGGCTTATACTTTTTACCTGGCAATTTTTGCCGGATTATTGTATTTTTTTTACAAGTTGCAGGAAAAAAGACATATAAAAAACCACGAAAAAGAGCTTTTAATACAAAGGCAAAAAAATGAAGAAGAGCAGCGGCAGATGGCCTACCTTCACCAGCTGGAGTTAGAAATATCAGAAAAAGAGGTTATCAAACTGCAAAATGAAAAATTAGAAACAGAGATAGAGTATAAAAACTCCGAACTGGCTTCTGCAGCAATGAATATCGTTCAAAAAAAGGAATTTCTGATAAAAGTAAAAGAGGAATTACAAACGCTTATCAAATCCGGCAAGGAAAGTATACAGACTTTTGAAATAAGAAGAATAGCGCGCTTGCTAACGGAGGATAAAAAAATAAATGAGGAATGGGAACAGTTTTCCATACATTTTAATAAAGTACATGGTGATTTTCTTAATAAAATCAAGGAAAGGTATCCCGCAATTAATCAGCAGGAATTAAAACTATCTGCCTACCTGATCATGAACTTGTCCAGTAAAGAAATTGCGCAGTTGATGTGTATTTCAGTGAGGGGCGTAGAGATCAGCAGGTACAGGCTCCGGAAAAAGCTTCAAATTCCGACAGAAACCAATCTTTTTGAATTTCTTTTTGAGATACAAAGGGAAGGGATTGCCGGGTAATCTAAGCCTTGGATCATGTAACATGAGTTTATCTTTATCAGCCTCAATAATACGGGTACCGGAATCAGAACAGTCCTTATCAACATAAATCTGAAGAAACTCATATTTGCGTGTACCTTTGCCGCTATGGCGGCGGAATGAATATAGCGTGATAACGCGTGAGGTAATGTAGCCGCCTGCCGCAGCTGTGGTTATCAAAGCGAGTCAAATAGTCATTACGCCAGATTATAATTTTTCAACCCAAAGTTGTTGGAAAAGGCGCGGTATGATATGAGGAACGAACTTCATTCCGTGCCGTGGGGCAGAAAGGCTGAAGTGTAATGAAAGCCGGAGCGATAACGCGTGGTGTAATGAAATGTAATAGCCTTTCTGCAATGAGTTATTTGTATTTTTAAAAAATCAATCCAGTCCTTTATTACGGGCAGAAAGCCTGGCGGCATTATCAATTAACCACCGGCCGAAACTGCTTAGGGTGTCAATGCCTGGTATCATTCAATTGAATGTCTTTAAGAAACTGCAGGTAAATACGCTCTGCTGTAGTGTAAAATAAATTCACCCGTTTGGCCAATATCCTTACCAATTCTTCATCAGGTTCAAACGAACTGTTGTACCTTGACTGTGAATAGGCGTTTTGCAATAAAGTAAATATTTGAACTCCCTCTGTTGTATCAAGTTCAAATACATTTTTCAATTCATCGGAAAACAATAAGGTTAACCGTAGTAGTCTTGACAGATTATGCATTTGTACCCGATAGCCCATAACAGATTGTATAATAGCTTTTTAAACGCTTTCAATAGATTGATGCAGAAGAAATGCTGCAAGCCTGAAATTGTTATCGAGAGTGTAAAATAAACTGTGTCAAAGAGTAAGTTATTACCTTTAACATAAGTTTATAATGAAGAAAGAAGAATCGCTCGAGTACGAGCTAATGAAAAGGAAAGCCCTGGAGCAGTTACGTTCGGGCAAATCATTATATGGCAAAGATGGAGCATTCGCGCCCTTGCTTAAAAGTTTTTTAGATTCAGCCTTGGAGGCAGAGCTTGAAAGTCATCTGGACGAGGATGAGCGCAACTCAGGCAACCGAAAGAATGGCAAGACGAGCAAAGAAATCCGCACCTCTGATGGCACCATATCGGTTGTAACGCCCCGTGACCGTAACTCAACCTTTGAGCCAGAACTAATCCGCAAAAGGGAAACCATTCTTGCAGAAAGCCTGGAAGCAAAGATTCTGGGCATGTATGGTCTTGGCATGAGCCTTCGGGATATCTCCAAACATATAAAGGATATGTATGATACGGAGATCAGCCATTCCACGCTGTCAGCGATTACCGATAAAATCATCCCTGAAGTAAAAGAATGGCAATCAAGGCCACTGGAAGAACTGTATACGATTGTGTGGCTGGATGCGATGCATTACAAGGTTAAAGAAGAGCACCGGATGGTATCGCATGCAGTTTACAATATACTCGGTATTGACCGGCATGGGCACAAGGAGCTATTAGGGATGTATGTTTCCCAAAGCGAAGGTGCTAACTTTTGGCTGAGCGTATTGACCGACTTGCAGAACCGTGGGGTAAAAGATATTCTGATTGCCTGCATAGACAACCTGAATGGTTTTCCGCAGGCAATAACGGCCGTATTCCCCCGCACAGAAGTACAGACCTGTGTGGTTCATCAGATCCGTAATAGCCTGAAATACGTGGCCTCCAAAGACCAGAAAGCATTTATGAAGGATCTCAAACCAGTTTACCAGGCTGAAACTTTGGAACTGGCAGAACTACGTCTGGATGAGCTGGAACAAAAGTGGGGTAAGAAATATGAAAAGGTGCTGGAATCGTGGCGTAATAACTGGTCAAAATTAACTACCTATTTCCAGTATGACGCTGTCGTGCGTAAGCTGATTTATATCACTAATACTATAGAAGGTTTTCACCGGCAGGTACGAAAGGTAACTAAGACGAAAGGAGGCTTTACCTCAGATATGGCACTATTAAAACTGATCTACCTGGCACATAATAATATCAGCCAGAAATGGACCACGCCACTATCTAACTGGGGCATGACGGCTCAAAAACTGGCCATTTGGTTTCCTGATAGAATGATCTTAGATTTGAATTAAATGGTGCTGACACAGTTCATTTTACAGACCCTTGTTATCTGCCCTGTATAATTCGGCACCTCTTAAGAAACTCATAATTGCGCTTACCTTTGCCCACTATGGTATTTGAATAAATATCGAGATAAGCACTAAATTTGCCGCTGCTTAACTTTTTATATCTGATCGTTACCATAATTTATTTGTTACTCTCGATATCCAAAAAGTAACATATAAACAGCATAAAATAAGATTAATTGCAAAAAAGCGAAAGAGAATAAATTAACATAAAGCATTGAAAATGGCTCATATAATTACTTTGTCTTATTTTACTTTACACTCTATTATTTACCCTTAAAAGCATGGCCGGAATTGAATTAACCATTGATTTTCAAATAGTTAAAAACATAAAGTAACAAATAAGTAACATCAGCAGTACGATAAACTACCATAAACCACGATAAAGTAGCCCTAAGTTCGCTTCCAATTTCCCGTCAATCTGAAAGTGAAAGGTGAGTATTTTATATTATACGGTCTATTTGTACATCAGCATTAAGAACGTTGCCAAAATAAGTTCAGTTCCTGCGCTGATCTAAAGCCGGACACATAACGTGGCATTGCACCGCTTAAACAACCGGCAGCAGTAAGCAGAAAACTGTCAAGGGTGGTGCTGCCCAAAAAAAAACAAACACTCCGCACCATTTACATGCCCTTTACTGTTTTCTGCGGTGCTAATTTTGTGACTGCGTTGTGTTGCCTTTTCTTTATAAAAAAGGCGGCTATGTTATGAGGTACGAATTTCATTGTCGCCAAATGCAGGGAGGCTGGCGGAGAATGAAATGTAGCGTGATAACGCGTGATGTAATGAACCGCTTGCCGCAACTGCAGGCTCTACGCCTTGCCTTCGTACTTTTCCTTTAGTTCAGCATATAATAGCCTTAAAGCCTGGTTATCTTGTTCCAGTTCATATTGGCGGTAGGTGGAGTGGTTAAGTTCGGCTTGCAATGTTAATGCAGTGTTACCCAAACTGACAATATTAAAATAATAAATTGGCGGCAGGTTTTCAAGCATCCCGTTTTGCTGGTACCGGGAGATTTCGTCCATCGCATATTTAAGCAGTCTTTCCTTTCCTCCTTCGGTATAAATAAACTGCTCAGCATCTATCTCGTAAAGTTTAGCCAACTGTAAAGCCTGTTTGGCGGTAACATCCACTATCGAATGTTCCAGTTCCTTATATTCATTTTCTTCGATCTGCAAAACCTTGGCAATCTGCGCTTCTGTGAGTCCCTTTGCTTTCCTTGCGACATATAACAACCTATTCATAACAAACTATTTTAGTGCGCCAAACCCAATGGCAAAACAAATTAAATTATAGTCTGTGCGGTACTGAACCAGTCGGGCATGTATTTTACCTATATAGGTGTTATATTTACCGGTAATAAACTTTTGTATATTTGGATCATGGAAACATCAACTAAACCATCAAATACGCACATCGGTAGAAAAATCAGCCGAATCAGGGAACTACGTGGCATTAAGCAGGAAACATTAGCATCCGAGCTGGGGGTTAGCCAACAAACCGTTTCCAAAATGGAACAAAGCGAGGTTTTAGAAGATGATGTTTTAGAAAAAATTGCAAAAATATTAGGAGTAACAACGGACGCTATAAAAAACTTTTCTGAAGAAGCCGTGGTTAATTACTTCAATACTTTTAATCAATCAGTATCCAGCAGCAATTTTGGGCATAATAATACCTGCACGTTTAACCCGCTTGACAAGTTAATGGAATTAGTAGAGGAAAATAAAAAGCTCTACGAACGTTTGTTACAGGCTGAAAAAGACAAGAATGAACTGTTAAAGGGTAAATAAAGTTTCCTAATAACATTAATTGTCACCCACGAGTTCCCTATAATCTAACGGGTTCTAACTAATTTCTCATGAGTGGTTTGACTTACCTTATGCGAGTTAACATTGTCAAGTCTTAAAGATTTGTTACATGAATCCTAAAACATCATCAAATAACATCCAAGAATCCTTCGATAAGACTTTAAAGCAAACAAATTTTCAAGACATCGTTATAGACATTTCTGAAATCACAATTGATAGTTTATTAAAAGATGGGATACTTAAAGATATTCCCATAGTCGGGACATTGATACACACTGCGAAACTGGGTGCAAATATTCGAGATTTGTTGTTTCTCAAAAAGATCATTTCTTTCATGAACGGATTGCGCAATATTGCCCCTACGGAAAGAGACAAAATGATAAAAAAAATAGATGCTTCTAAAGAGTATAGGATTAAGGTAGGAGAAAAGCTACTTTATATAATTGACACCTGTAGCGACCACGAAAACTCGGAAAATATTTCACATCTTTTCAAAGCTTTTCTCGAAGAAAAAATAACATATGACGAATTTTTACGTGGTGCTAATATTATTGAAAGGATAACCAGTTATGATTTGAAGTGGTTTTTGAAAAATACGCGGGAATATATGAGTGTTGAGGAAGCGGGTAGTTTGATAAGTTCCGGCTTATTTGATTTGCATTATGAAAAGATCGAGGTTAGTGTTGAAGATCAAGACGATCATAAATCCTCTGATAGATATAAAACACACATAAATGGCGGCGAAACCGCTGTAACAATTAGCCGTGTAGGTGAAGTTATTTTGGAAGTATTTGGAAAATAGGTTGAAAATTTAAAACGGCTTTAGTCACTAAAGTAACCCGACATTTGGCAACGAGTTATTTAGGTTTCTTTTCTAAATCTTCGATTTTCATTTGCCCGATCTCGGCTATTAATTGCTTTTTCTTTTGTTCTTGCGCTATAAAGCCTTTGATATTCTCAAGTTGTTCCTCTGGGGTGCCTTTTTCAACGTCTAAAATATCCATATTGCTATCTAAATGGAACGTATAAACTTTTAAAACCATTTGCTTGCTGGGTGTTCTTACTTTAAAAGCATGCAATAGCGTATAAACGGTAGGTATATGTTCATAATTAGGGGATTCGTTTTCCAGGGCGATTAAACTATCTATTTTTATATTTATAGCAGTATCATTAGTTCGTTCTAATAAATCATTATTTCCACGTTTATTAATTACCCACATGTCGCTCCAATTTACAGGCAAATAACTCTTTGGGTACAATGCTTCTGATTTGATATAAGTTTGTACTCGTAATTTTGCTTTTTCAATAATAGCCTGAGAATGGACAGTATTTTGAGCCTTACCCAACAGGCATAGAAAAGTTATTACGGTTATAAGTATTAATTTCTTCATTTGGTTAGCGGGACTATTTAATTACGAACCGTTTATTTATTTCATGAACTATTTCGGGAGATAGCTCGGTATTTTCTTTAACCGTCACGTTTACCCAACAACCTGCTGGACTTTCTTTTATGTCGAGATACATATCAATTGATTTATTAACAGTTTCAAAAAAGCTGTAATATTTTGTTTGTATTTCCCTTAATGCCTCTTGCACAAATTGTATTCTTTCCATAAGCTTATTTCTTTTTTAAGTTTTTAATATCAATATTACAGGAAGGCCAACCCACTCCACTCATGCTCTTTAACGTTAGTTTGCCATCAATAATAACAGTATCTCCCTTTTGCAATTGTTTTATTCTATTATAATTGACCGGGTCGGTCGACTTTGAAAATCCATACGAGAAATTACAAGGAAAATCATCGTTAATTTTAATTTTTAGGGTATATGCGCTATCCGTAAAGATCACATTATCAATGCCATCAACTAAAAATAACCACTTGTTAAGATTGACTTTCTGATCTACGTATTCATTCCATTTATTTCCAATGCTGTCTTGCTTAATTGCATTTCCTTCAGACTGATATTCGTCAGAATAATTTTTAAATTTGGTTATGAAGTCGACCTGTTCTTTGGGATATGGGCTAATTTGCGCATTTGGGGCATCGCACGAAACGAATAAACATAAATAAAAAATTGGTATTAATTTTCTCATTTTATAGTTACTTTTTCTTATTAATAAATGATGTTTTGACAAATCTATATTTTTTTACGAATTGATTACCAAAACTTTACCAATTACAATCCTTTTCTCCCTCCAACTTGTCAAGAAAAAAGGATTTCTTATCAAAGTACAGCGTATCGTAATAATTGCTGATCAAGCGTTGATATGTAGCGCAGCAGGACTGGCCGGTTTCTTTTATCCTACACCGTATGCCCGGGGTAAAGTGGCTGTAATTATCAGTCCTTCACTTTTTATCTTTATTCTTGCCTATGTTATCAAGGTAGCTTTTAAGGTCAAAGTCGAGTTGTATAGCTACTAAGTTTTCAGTTGAAAACTCCATTTTAAGGCTATTGTCGTTGGACCTCGGAGTTGTTGCCTTTAGGTCTACAAGTATCCGCTGTCTGACAATGTCATCATGAGGGTGTGAAGCATCAAGCTGATAATACGGTGCTAACGGCATTTGTGCGTTGGTTGCCTGCGTAGGTGCATCGAGATGGCCAGGCACTAACAACTGGAACATGAGGTTTCCGACATATAAACAAAAGATATGTTTCGGAAACCTCGGATAATTGGCATTTGTATGCATTTGGTATGACAAGGCAAACGGCTGACCTACTGTGAGGTCTGTTTCTACAATGATCACCTTTTTAAGGGTGCCAAGTTCTGGGTAATTCTCCATGTTAAGCAAAAATTTAAATCCCATTTCATAAGCTGCGATCTCCGTTTCTGGCAAGGTACCCATCGCCATTTTCAAGAGCGCTCTGTAAACGTTTTCCGGCAGGAATTCCTGTGTTTCAATCACAAGTTCAACTTTGCCGACCTCCATATCTACCTGAAAATCATTCTTTTCAGGGTTCGCATTTTCGACATATATAAGATTATTACCGTAGTTCTTGATCTTGATTGCGCCATTTCTTGAGCGGAATTTGGGCGCCTTTACAGGTAGTATGTGGTTGAATACTCTGGAGGTACCGAGGTAACTAGCCAGGTCGTGTTCATAACGCAAAAAAAATTTGTTACAGATATCGCATTCATCGTGTGAGTAATAAGTATTTCTCCCCAGCAACTTAGAGATCAAGTGTGTATCCTCCTTGAATGTTGTTTCACCTTTAGTTTTTTTACAAAAACGGCAGGAAATTGTCGTTTTTTTTAATTCGAGTGATGTTGGCCTATTAAATTCCGCTGTTCCTTGGTAACGGTAAGGCTCATAAATTTTCAGGAATGCCTCCGCGTTTCCCTGTTCTTCTTTTGAAATATACATGCTTAATCGACGACCTTAATGATTTCTATGAAGTTACGCGAAAACGACCCAAAAATAGTAGATTGATTTAAAATAACTTATTCCTACATTTAGGTCACCTAACAAGTGACTGTTTATGAAGATACATTACCAATCAGATGTTGTACTTGCCTTAACCAGTGATAATCTAACAGAAAATGGTGAGCCAATCATTAAGATTAAAGATTTAATTATTTTCTCTGAAAAACCGAAAGGCAAGGCAGATTATATACCATACGACCTGTTTTTTAAATGGGTCGATATGTATTTTGAGTACGTTGAAATGGGAACTAAAGAATATAGGACGGTAAGGATAACAGGATTTCTGACAAAATTTCAAGATTTAAATTCAAACTGAGACACCACTACCCGAATTATCATGCAGTGAATTTAACTCTATATTGTAGTTCCAAACATAATCCGCAGTGACAATTCTACTGCGGCCCTTTTAAAAAAGTGAGCTTTTTTTATTTTTTTATATAATATTTATCACTTTCCTACTGCTTTAAACCACACCCTCAACGACATTAATAGCCAAACCTGAACTTTTTGGTCAAAAATTATTCAAATCGCTTTTTTTAATTTTAGGACTATTATCGTCCTTTATTGATTTGTCTAATCCGGCACTTTCGCAATTTTGCCATTGAGTGTTTGCCACAGAATAAAGAAAGAAAGTATTTATCTCTTTTTTACAATTATCGTCATAGGATTCAGCCATAACAGAACTCACGGTTATCAGACCATTATACCATTCTTTACTATACATTTTTGCAATTAATGGAGTCGTAATTCCAGTAAGATTGTGATAACAACTTGATTTTTTTTCGGTAACTTTTAATTCCCCATCTCCGTATTTGACGGTTAAAGCATCCTCTATTAACTTGTCATAATCAGATGCGAATTCTACAAGACTGTTCTTAAAAAAAGTAAGACGAATGTTTCTTATTATCAAGTCACCAGATATTTTGTATGCCGTTAATACATATTCAGTAACATAAGGGCAGTAGCTTTCAATTACAGCTGCTGAACTACTTCCGCTGTCAACTTTTTTAAGCCTAATTAATTCTAATCTGCCGCCATTTAATTCACTTACTTTCTTGTTGTGTAATTCCATGAAATCGTTACAGTCTATAATATCTTCAACATTTTTTTCAGCATAAGCCAATAAAACATTAGTGTCGATGCCAATTTTAAAAATCCCAATGCCTGTAAATTTATTAGGGTCAAATATTTTTGTGTGAGGTTTAGACTTAATTTGCTGTTTTTGGGCGATCGCATCCAAGCAGAGGATAGCCATTAAGGCGATAAGTATAGATTTTTTCATTGTTTGTATTGTGAAGTTATTAGGTATAAATATATGTTTTATGCGTTAGGTTTAATTAATTGTAAAAATACTATAAATAATCAACAGGTCTTTTGTTACCTAAGTTATTAAGTCAGTTTAATAGCGTGCATCAAAAATGTATGGGATTTTTGTACCAATATATAAGGACTTTCTATTTGGGTCGCCGTCTCGATTTTTTACCCCGCCAGCCATTTGATATATCGTTGGCTTTATCTTTCGTAGTCTTCGCGTTTTCCATCCTAATAACTGTTTTCTCGGCTTCATCAGGATTGTTTGTATAAACGCTATCAGCCCATCTTGTAGAACTTGTATCAACTTGCTGCAGCAAACGATACTTTACATCAATAGCCTGTAAACGATTGTCCTTTATCCATAAATGGCCGCATAACCCTGTACTAATAGACGTTACAACAAGCAATATCATCCCGGCAATAACCCAGCCTTTAGTTTTAGGGTCGAACTCATGCTTTACTTTTACCGGCAATGATTTTCTAACAGCCTCCAATATGGTTTTAACCTCTGTTAAGTTAGCTTGTATTTGCTCCGCAGGGTAGCTGATATTGAGCTGGCCAACTGCATCTTTAAGTTCAGTATTCTCCTTGTTATATCTCACCAAAAAAACTTCAAAAATCTTTTGCAAGGCCTCAAAATGGATTGTATAATCGGTTGTTTTCGGCTCCCGCTTTTCCTGGTCAGTTATTTTTTTGATAAGGCTATCGATAATCTCATCTTGCCCGTCTAACCTTTCGGTAAATTCTTCTATTTCTTTCATCTTGATATTCCTCTGTTTTGCTCCTGTTCGTTCTTCTTTCTGCGTTTTCTTTCCGGCCCATCATTTTCTTCAGCAATATTTCCCAACAAGCCTTCTAATAAATCTGCCCCCGATGATAGTGTTTGCCGCAAATAATGGGTTTCCGGTTCCGGCTTTTGTTGATCAATTCTTTCCTGTTTGGCGTTTTCTACCACTTCCCTCAACTGATCGGCTAAACTCTTTTCCGGCTGGTGCTGCCCAATTGCCTGGCTTAATTTGGCGTAGCTTAAACTGCGGTCGATTTCCGACCCCTTAAATTTGTACTCGCCCTTGCTGAAACTGACACCCTGTATTTCGTTACTACCGCTCTTGTATTTAAAGTGCATTCCGATACCCTGTTTGGCTAATACCCTTTGCAATTCGTCCATGTTTTTTACTTTTTTGCTGGCCGACTTTATGGCATCGTACAATTCATATTTGACCTTGTCCTCGCCTTTTAGCTGCTGACGGTTAACCTGTTCTTTCCCCGGCGAAAGATAAAAGCTGTGCTTCAGGGTCATATCCTTACATACATTGACATTCCGTTGCTTTTGAAAATTATCGGGGATGGTTTTGCCATCATTATCTACCCGGTTGTAAACAATGTGGATATGGGGATGATCTTTGTCCCGATGCTTCACAATTAAATATTGGGTTTCCTTAATCTTCATTTTTTGCAGGTACTCCTTAGCCATGTTTACCATGACTTCATCATTCAATTTAGGCATATCATTGATGCTCCAGCTTAAAGCAATATGGCCTACTGCCTGTCCTAAGTTTGGGTTGTACTTTCTTTGCAGGTTAAAATCATCGATGATTTGGTTTACCTCCCGCATCCTTACACCCGCGCCGTCCAGTATAACCGCATCATGCTTTTGAACCACATAGCGGATACAACCGCCAAAACTTCTACCCGTTATCACTTTCCCTATCATCCCTGTTCAACTTTTTAAAAGTTTCGTCAACCTCCTTGATAACCTGCTCGCATTGACGTACCACCCTCAAAAGTCCAAGCTGGTGCGCCAGTTTAGTCAACTGGTTAAGGTTGTTGGAAAGTTCGGCCAGCATCCAGAGGATGTGCCGCTCGTCGGCGGTTAGCCGGGGTATGATCTTTGCGGTTTTGGCGGAAGCCCTGATCCAGGTACTTGCCCGCATACCTGCGGCTTTGGCCTTTTCGACGATCTGAAAGCGTTCCGTTGCTGACATTCTAATGCGGATAATCAACTCCCGCTTGACCCTCTTTTTGGGCGCACCGCCCTTATTTTCTTGCTGGTCGCCTGGTAGTTTATTGTTTGATTTTGCTATTACTTCCATCTTTAAATTTCTTAGTCTTTCTGCGCTTCACCCTCATGCAACCATCGGGCGCATGAGGCAAGTTTGCCCGGTGCCGTAGGCATCCGGGAAGTTTTTGTGGCAACAAAAACACAAACTTGCTCCTTACAGCGGATAAAAAACGGCCATTGGCCGTTCGCCCTTTATGCAGATATACATCTATACCGCAAGCGGTATTTTGCTGGTGAAAAAAAAGCGGTTTACCGCCCAATTCCCAGCCCCCATTCTTCAGGCGCTTCGCGCCTGATCTGCGCTTGCAATGCGCCTCTCTGTTGGGCACTCAGGTATTCATTCACATCGTTATAGCCTTTGTAAAACTCGCTGGCATCGATGCCGTTGATACCTGCTTGTCTCAACTTTTCTGCGGCGGTTTGTCCGGCCTTGTCGTGGTTTAAAAACAGAAATACATCTTTGTAACTTTTCAGTATTTCGATGCTCCGCCCAATGAGGGCGACGGAATTAAGGATGATCACATCGGTTTCAGGGCTGCGTAATTGCTTCAATTCTAAAAGCGACAAAAAGTCCATGAAACCCTCAATTACGCAAACCGCTTGCGTGCCGTTGTGATTCTTAAGAATGGTGATATCCTTTGGCGAGGACGAGCCTTTAAACCAGTCATTACGCAGTTCATAACCGCCGGAGCGGTTCGCAAAACCGATAGCATTATAATTCTTACCTGCGATGGCAAAGCGAACTTCTTTACAATATGCATTTGCCAGTGGCTGACTGATACTTCTTTTTTTGAAATAGGCAACCATCCTCGGGGTTTGAATTGCAGTTACGTCCAGTATTTCGATATGATTTTCTTTGGTAGCCGGAGATTTTGGTCCGGATGTAAAAGTTATTATCATTTTCGCATCAGGAGAAAGATGGGTACAGCCGCTGCTAAGCAGCGGCAAAAAATCCTTTACGCTGCATTTGTACAACCGGATGCCCAAATCAATCATATTACCGCCCTCACCTATGCCGAAGTCAAACCATGCGTTAAGCCGGGTGTTAACCTTAAAAGAAGCGTGACTTTCTTCATGCAATGGTGAGAGGTACCAGTAGTTATTGCCCCTGATATATTGTGGTTGGTAACCGCATTTTGCCAAGTATTCGATGATCGGGATTTGCCTGGCTTCCCCGCAACTTAACGTTCTCATACGCTTTAGTGATTTATTTTTGACGATTTGATGAAATCATCACTTAATATTTTGTTGTTCAATTAATTAACTCATCATCGTTTGTTCATCAAATTTGTCATCAAATCATTTTGATACTTTTTTCTTTCATCGGCATTAGGAGTTGATGATACTTTGATGAAGTTTTGATGACTGTATTTTTTTGATTATCAATAAATTACATTACCTGTCATCAAATCATCAGGAGTCGTTGATCTTTTCAATCGCTTTGATACTCATGTTAAAGTAGCGGCCTTTCTGTGTGCTCTCATAGATAGTACCGTCCATCCCAATCTTGTACTGATTATAGGAGTTGGAATTGGCAGCCGGTTTCAGGTTCCACACGTTCTGTAGTACCCTGCGGATAGCGGTGGTATCATGGTTGCGGAAACCTTTTTTATTCAGCCAGTCCTGTACATCGCCCACACAAAATTTCACTTCCTCTACTTCCTTTCCGTCCGCAATTGTCAATAGTAGGCCGGCAATTTCCATTTCCAGTTTGTTCCGGTTTTGCCGGATGACTTTTTTGAGTGCGGGTGTAGCGACCTGCTGTGCGGTAAACCACATCCGGCTTTGTTTTGGCGTGGACAGCTTCCTACCTGTCAGGTAGTGAATGAGTAAAGGGATTTCCTTTTTAAGCGCTGGCAACAAGCCTTGATCTTCCTTTTCCAGTACGGGTATCTTACGTATCCAATACCGGGTTTCGCCGGGGTCAACCAGTACAAAGTTGTCCTCGTTGTTACTGCACAAAATGAACTTGCCGAAAAATTCGATTTCCTGTCTGTCCTGCCCCTTGGCCTCGGATTTGTAGAATGCGGCGGTACTTAAATTTTTCAGGCGCTCGGAATCCTCCCGGCGTTCCAGAAAAGTTTCATCCACGCCGATGATGACCTTATGCGCCCATTCAGCGTTAAAGTTTGAGCGAAAGTCTTCGTTTGTATTGATGGTCATGTTATCCCCGAAAACCGCTTTCAGCAGGTTTAAAAAAGTGGTCTTGCCTGTATTCCGCTCGGTGCTGACCAGGCAAAGGATAGGCAGCATCTGCATTGGCATTTCGAGCAGGATTTTTAAATAATCCAAACCGTATTCGAGCTGGTCGCCGAAAATATGACCCAGGTATGCCAGCGTCCGCTCTGGCTGGCCGATCTTCGGAACATGTATAAATGGATGATACCGATTATAGAAATTACCGATAAACCGCTGGTAATGCAAGTGTGACGGTACAAAGCAAAAGCCATCATATTTCGGTATACCGGACAGATAACTCTTGCCATGATCTTGCTTAATGCACTCTACCGACCAAGGAAGGAGCAGTGTCATGCGGTCACCCGAAGCGAGAGGCTTTTGAACGATCTTGTAATAGGCCGTGCCAATTCGGAGATAAGGATATTCCTGTTCCATAATTCCCTTTATTTTCTGCGCAAACTGCGTTTAAAAACAAAATTTTCTGCTTTCTCGGCTATTTCTTTGTCGGTTAGCCTTTTATGGGACATCAGCCAGCTAACGATCTCCTTTTTAGAGAACCTGACACCACCATTAGGAAGAACAATACAGGGAATCTTTCCTGCGGATTTTAACTGGTAAAGGGTTTGGCGTGCGTAACCTGTAGTTTTCTCTGCTACCTCATAGCCGCCTATTTCATCTTCGTCACTCGGTACCGGTAGTGGTGCGGGCAAAGCTGTTGCGGATTCTTTTAAAATGGTTAACAGATCTGATACTTTAAGATCTATTACCCTGGTGTTTTCATTGATATTCATTCGACCTCCGTTTTGGTTAACGGAAGCAAAAAAATAGAACAAAATAGACCTATACGACCGATTGGGCGGTATCGTACGAACGTACTTTATGTCAAGCTTGGGTACATTATGGAGTTCTATCCAAAACGTTTATTCTTTTAGGATTGACTTATATACCTCGACATAATCATCGGGTAAGGTTTTAAATCTTTCGTTCTCTAATATGACAAGTCCTTTGTTTTGACCGATCATGAAAACGGAATGCAATAATCCCCTGTGACTTTTTTTTAAAATATCCTCCGAAAGTATTTTCCGGTCTTTAATGCAGTATTTAAGGAAACCTGCCAGCGTTTTATCAGTTGCTCCGTTACGTATAATTTCGGTAAGTTCTATTTTTCCCTGCTCATTATATTTAAAAAGCGGCCCGTTTTTACTGTACCTGTTTAGGTCATCTATTAATTTTTTAAATGCCATTTCTTTTTCTTCTGCTGTTTTACCTTGCCGCCAAAAATCATAGAATGTCTGCGGTTTACGCGATAATTCAAAATCCCCCTTGTCTATCTGACCAAGTGCAGAAAGTTGCTTTTGCCAGTCCTTGCTCCAAAACAGATAGAAAACAGCGTCGATATTTTTCTTGTTTCCGGCCGGAAAAATCTGACCGATCAAGACGTAGCCGATAAAAGAGGTAATAATAAATCC
>Ga0364887_10553_pt1 | contig 16822 bp, 20 predicted proteins | sample ExccelJu500001D4_4_FD_206924 | JGI IMG/M metagenome (GOLD analysis project Ga0364887, IMG submission 206924) | Enriched cells from Trout Bog Lake Hypolimnion, Wisconsin, USA - BchlTB.July23.5000.01.D4 | ecosystem: Environmental > Aquatic > Freshwater > Lake > Hypolimnion/Profundal zone | place...
GAGCTTTGAAGCATTAAAACAACATCTACAAATAATTGTTAACAACTTCACAACATCTGAAGTTCTGTGGTATAGTGATTACTCGAAAGGAGCGTTATGAAAAGACTGGTGCCAAAAACCCATCAAGCGATTGAGTGGGTGGGGAAGGGTTTGAGTGCTGCTCAGGCTGCGAGAAAGATGGAGATCTCGGAATCTAGTGTTTACGCAGCGCTCAGAAAATTTAAAGCAAAAGATTCAGGTTGTTGTCCAACGTGCGGTCAGAAAGTTAGGAAATAAAATGAAAAAGACATTACTAGCAGGCGTTTGTGTATCCGTAGCTGCATTTGCTTATGCCAACACAACAACTGATTCATCGGCATTGATGACTCAACAATGCAAGATTTCAGCTGAGACTGTGGCAACCTTGAAAAATCTTCAGTACGGCAATACAGCTATCCGCAAAGATGTGGCAAGTTTGATTTCGGCAACACTAAAGGTTCAGGACAATCGAGAGGTTGCCCAGAAGGCAATGAATTTGATGGTTGATGACAAAGCTAAAGATGCGAGTACTTTAGAAATGAAGTACTGCTCATAAGCAAATAGCTTATGCATTGGAATGCCAGCGTAAGACCCTGAGAGGTCTTACGCAAGGATTATTTGTGCCCGCTTGTATGCGGCTGTTATTTTTTGAGTGTTGCCAAGAATTCAGCAATCACCTTGTTCTGAAATTCATTTTCATCTTTAGTTGCGCCGGCGCCGGATAGATGCCCCATAGGCAAGCGATCATTAATAGCCAGATACTTTGCTCCTGGAATCAGTTTGGCCGACGCTTTGGCATCTGCTTCAGGATTGAGTAAGTCACCGGTGCCAGCGAGGATGAGCGTTTTAGCTTTAATGGATTTGAGGGCGCCAGCTGTATCGCCATTAAAACCATTGGTTTGGCCAACATCATGGCGGTCGTAAGCACGTGATTGCCAGATCCAGTCATTAGCATCCATACGCTTCCAGCCACTGTCTTGTACCTTTTTGAGATATTCCACTTCGGCCTCAGTTGTTGCATTTAGTTGATCTTGATAGTCGGGGGTTCTCACAATCACACCACTGAGCCATCCAGACCAAAGACGCATTCCTTGCTCAACGGGTTTATCGTACTTACCACCTTGATAAGCTGGGTCAGTCATGATGCTTTGACGTAGCATCTCCAGTACGCCAGTCGTCCAAGCATGGGTTTTGGCGAGTGGAATAATCGGAATAATGGCCTGCATGGCATTGGGATAAGAAACGGCCCATTGCAGTGCCTGCATGCCGCCCATCGAAGCACCAACAACGGCGACTAATTTCTTGATGCCAAAGTGGTCGGCAATCAGGCGATGCTGACTGTTCACCATATCGCGCATATTGAACTCTGGAAAACTCACATTAGGCTGCGACTTGCTGTTTGAAGGTGAAGTACTTAGCCCGTTGCCAATGGCATCGGTGCAGATCACAAAGTATTTATCAGTATCAAGCGCTTTTCCGGGGCCAATCAGGTAGTCAATGCGATGATGATTCCCGCCAATCGCAGTGACCATGAGGATGGCATTGCTCTTATCAGCGTTTAATGTGCCTTGAGTTGTGTATGACAGATCAAAGTCTTTGATGACCGAGCCATTTTCTAGGGCTAAATCACCTTCGGGATATATCTGATGAGTCGGTTCATTGGGTTTATGGGCCAATGCGTTAATAGAAATCGATAGCAGGGCAAGCAGTAGCCCCTTCATAATGGTGCAATGCATTACTGTCTCCTATTTATTATTCGATATTTATAACAGGAATTTCTAAATGGCTCTCCCATGTGAATGTCCTGATTGTGGCAATCCTCGGCCACTAATGCATCACTGCCAGCATTGCGGTAGCGAGACCCTGCCTGTATTGCTGAGCGACACGATTGAGCTGAACTTAAAACGGGGCGGCCCAAGTGCAGAAGAAGCGTTGGACCGCTTAACTCACCATTTACGCCGTGCGAGTGAGGCAGGAGCCAAAGTGATTCTGCTTATTCATGGTTACGGGTCGAGTGGTGAGGGTGGCCGCATTAAATGGGTTGTACATGATGCTCTAGAAAATAATTACTTTTCAGATCGAGTTGATGAGTATTACTTTGGTGAGAATGTTGCTTATGCAAGCGATGCTTACCATGCCCTATTGAAAAGACGCCCCAGCTTAAAGCGTCATCTAAAGCTTTTTAAGGAAGGAAATGCCGGTATGACGGTTTTATTATTGGGTGGGAACTCATAATTGCTTAGAATGGAACATAAGCCATTTTTTTAAGGTAATGCCATGACAGCTAGAAAACCAGCACACATTGAATATCCGGAAGCGAGCATTGATTCTGAGCAATTGGTTGGCGATTTCAAAGCCCTGATGGCAGATGCTGAGGCTTTGATTAAGGCGACGGCAGGGCAAGAGGATGGCGTGATCGGTTCAATTCGCTCAAAGGCACTAGAGACACTCTCCAGTGCAAAAGAGAATTTCTCGAATGTACAAGGTTCATTAACCGATAAAGCGAAAGTTGTTGCTGAGAGCGCTGATGAGTTTGTGCATCGAAATCCCTGGGAGGCTGTTGGAGTTGCTGCTGGTCTAGGATTATTGATCGGCTTATTCATTCGTCGCCGCTAGGAAAATAATGTCACAAGAAAATTTACTTTCCTCGCTCAAGAATTTAGTTTCAACTGGGGCCTCGATTGCGCAAACCCGTCTTGAATTAATCTCAACGGATGTACAAATTGCCAGAAGCAAATTCATTAGCTTGCTGGTGATGATTGTTTTTGCTTTATTCTTTTTATTCTTTGGCTTGGTGATGCTGGCATTGTTGATCGTGATTTATAGCTGGGAAACTGACCGCATCTTGGCACTCACTTTATTAACGAGTGGATTTTTAGCGGTAGGTGTGATTTTGGCTGCGGTCATTCTGCAATCTTTGCGAACCATGCCCAAATTATTTGAAGCTACTATCTCTGAGCTACAGAAAGACCGCGAGGAACTGTCTAAGTAATGGGCAACAATCTCAAGGCCTTAGAAAAGCGCCGTCAAGAATTGCAGAATAGGGCGGCTAAGGAGCGGCAGGAACTCGCCACCCACTTTGAACCGTGGGAAAAGCCACTCTCCTGGGCTGACAAGGGGATCGATACCGTTAATTTCCTGCGCAATAACCCAGTTCTATGGAGTACTGCCTTTGCAGTGCTGGCCCATTACAAGCCCAAGTTGGCTAGCAAAGCGCTCGCTGTCGGTTGGGGTGCAATGAAGCTTTTGAAAAGCGCCAAGAGCATTATTTAAACCTTTTCTAAGCAACTATTAAGGTTTTATTTTGTATTCCATGTTGTGTGAGTACTGCTGAGCCATTTAAGCCCGCGATTTCTAACAAGGTTAAGGCGCCACACACTTCAAAGCCGGCACTCTTGAGTAGCTTATTGGCAGCAATCAAGGTGCCTCCAGTAGCCAAGACATCATCAATTAATAAAACACGTGCACCTTGCGCTAGGGTGGACTGTTGAATTTCTAAAGAGTCGTTGCCATATTCAAGGCCGTAGGCTTCTCGGTGACTTGCCAAGGGGAGTTTATTAGGCTTTCTGGCCAGCGCCAACCCCTTATGAGCATGGTGAGCCAAGGCAGAGCCAAAAATGAAGCCGCGCGATTCAATCCCTAGAATATGGGTGTAATCAAAAGTCTTGGCCAGATCATCTAATTGGCGAATAGCCTCTTTAAATGCTGCTGGATTGGCTAATAACGGGGAGATATCCCTAAAGAGAATTCCGGGCTTAGGAAAGTCTGTGACTCCGGGTAGATAATCTAATAAATTCATTATTGGCAGACATGAAAACAGAATTGCTCATTATTACCGCATTGGAGTCCGAGCTCAAGCGCGCAGCATTGCCGCCGGGGGTAAAGATTGCCTATTCTGGAATTGGCAAGATTAATGCATCACTCACCACGCTCAAGGCAATACAGGAGTTGCAACCCAAAAGAATTGTGAACTTTGGCACCGCCGGCAAAGTCAATCCACAACTGCAAGGCTTATTAGAAATCGCTAGGGTGATTCAGCGTGATATGCAAACTGAACCTTTGGCCCCAAGAGGACAAACGCCGTTTTGTCCAAGACCATTTGAATACTTCTCCTTGAGCGGTGAACATGTATGTGGCTCTGGAGATAGCTTTGTGACTGCATTTGATCCATGGTTAGATGAACAAAAGGTCGACGTTGTAGATATGGAGCTATTTGCTATTGCTACAGTTGCTCATCAGCATGGAATTCCATGGCAGTCATTTAAATATATTACTGATGACGCCAATGAAGACTCCGCAAAGGATTGGCAAGCAAAGGTGAATCATGGCCAGACGCTTTTTTTAGAAAAGCTCAATGATTTAATAAAGCTCTAATCAGGGTAAGCGTGTGAATTCTGCAAAGCCCTGGCTAAAGAATTACCCCGAGGGAGTGCCTCACGAGATAGACCTCTCTCATTATTCTTCATTGGTGGAGATATTCGAAGAATCGTTTAAGCGATACCCCAATCGCATTGTCCTAGAGTCTATGGGCAAGACCCTCACTTACCGTGAGCTAGATCGCCTTTCGAAAGACTTTGCTGCCTATCTTCAGACCCTGAGTCTTGAGCCTGGCGCCCGAGTAGCGATTATGTTTCCCAATGTGACGGAATACCTGGTATCCATGCTGGGTACATTGCGCGCAGGCTTTGTAGTTGTCAACGTCAATCCTTTGTACACACCCAGAGAGCTTGAGCATCAACTCAAAGATAGCGGTGCCGAAGTTCTGGTGATTTTAGAAAACTTCTGCCACATCTACCAGCAGATTGCAGATCAGGCGCAGCTAAAGCAAGTGATAGTGAGTAGCCTTGGTGAGCTTCTGGGCATCAAGGGTCTTGTGATCAACTTCGTGGCACGCCATATTAAAAAGCTCGTGGCTCCATGGGATTTCTCATGCGTCCGATTGAATGAGGCCTTGAATCTTGGCAAAGAACACTCATTTTCTAAGCCTAGAATCGGTTTGGATAATATTGCCTTCTTACAATATACCGGCGGTACTACTGGGATATCTAAGGGCGCCATACTGCTTAATCGAAATATCCTCGCTAATGTCATTCAAATCGAAACTTGGCTGGAGCCCGGACTCAAAGATGCAAAAGTGGAGCAGTTGGTCTTCTTATGTGCATTGCCACTCACCCATATTTTTGCTTTAACTGCGTGTGCTTTATTGGGTATGCGCAAAGGGGGGTTGTTGATTCTGGTACCTAACCCAAGGGATATCTCTGGGTTTATCAAGATGCTTATAAAGCATCCCAACATCAACATCTTCCCAGGAGTAAACACCTTATTTCATGCCCTAATTCACAGACCTGAATTCTTGCATGTGAAGCTACCCAATTTGTTGGTGACTATTGGTGGCGGTATGGCTGTGCAAAAGAAAACTGCAGATCTTTGGCAAAAACTCACAGGCATTCCTATTGCTCAGGGTTACGGTTTATCTGAAACCTCGCCTGTGGTGTGCGTCAACACGCCCTTAGTGAATAGCTTTAACGGAACTATCGGTATGCCCGTTCCCAGTACGGATGTCATTATCTTGGATGATGATGATGTGGAGTTGCCAAATGGGACGCCAGGAGAGATTTGTATCAAGGGCCCCCAAGTCATGGCGGGCTACTGGAATCAAGCGGAAGAAACAAAACGCTTTATTACGGTGGATGGCTTTTTCAAGTCTGGGGACATTGGTATCTTGGATGATGAGGGCTTCATTACGATTGTTGATCGTAAAAAGGACATGATTGTTGTTGCTGGTTTTAAAGTATTCCCGAATGAAGTCGAGGAAGTCATTTCACAGATTCCAGGAGTGCGAGAGTGTGCCGTTATTGGAGCTTCCCACCGTAAGCTAGGGGAGATCGTTAAGGCTTATATCGTCAAAGATGATAAGCATCTAACAGAGGCGCAAGTGATTCAGTTTTGCAAAGAGCAGATGACGAGTTACAAGCGTCCAAGAAAAATCATCTTTGTTCATGATCTGCCTAAATCCAACGTTGGCAAGATCTTGCGTCGTGAACTCAGAGCTCTATAAGCTAGGCCTATAGAGCCCTCCTTATATTTATTTTCTTGGTGTTTTGCCAACCATTTTCGCAGCGCGTAAGAAATCAAAATCCACACCCTTATCTGCTTGTGTCACTGTGTCTAAGAATAATTTCTTGTAGCCACGATCTGCAGTCGGTTCGGTGATGGGGTTATCTTTCATGCGCTTGGCCAGTTCTTCATCAGAAATCAGCAGACTAATTTCGCGGTTCTTGACGCTTAAACGAATGCGATCGCCGTTGCGCACTTGAGCTAATGGACCGCCGATAGCCGATTCTGGGGTGACATGCAATACGATCGTGCCAAATGCCGTCCCACTCATGCGGCCATCAGAGATGCGCACAATATCTTTCACGCCAGCACGTGCCAATTTCATGGGTATGGGGATATAGCCAGCTTCAGGCATCCCGGGCGCACCCTTGGGGCCAATATTCTTTAATACCAGGATGTCATCTGCTGTGACATCAAGATCTGGACTGTCAATACGAGTGACTAGATCCTCAGCATTTTCAAATACCACTGCGCGACCCTCATGTTCCATGAGCTTTTCATTGGCTGCAGACTGCTTAATCACCGCTCCACCTGGGGCGAGGTTGCCATGCAAGACTGCAATACTGCCGCGGGGATAAATGGGATCATTAAATTTACGCACGACATCTTGTTTAAAGCTAGGCGGAGCATCATCAATTTCTTCACCCAATGTTCTGCCAGTAACAGTCATCGCATTGAGTTTTAATAAAGGCTTGAGTTCTCGCAAGAGGGTAGTCATGCCGCCGGCATCATGGAAGTTTTCCATGTAGTGATCACCAGATGGCTTGAGATCGAGTAAGACAGGGGTTTCATCACCCATCTTATCGAGTGCTTCTAAATCAATTTCAAGCCCCATGCGACCAGCAATGGCTGCAAGATGCACAATGCCATTGGTAGACCCGCCAATCGCCAATAAAACACGCATAGCATTTTCAAATGCATCAGATGTCAATACTTTATCGATGGTTAAACCATCTTTCGCCATTTGTACTGCACGAGTACCAGTCTCTTCGGCAATTCGAATTCTATCGGCGGTAACGGCCGGTGGAGATGCGCCACCAGGAACCGTCATACCCAATGCTTCTGAAATGCATGCCATCGTACTGGCAGTACCCATCACGGAGCAGGTGCCAACACTGGCGACAAGTTGATCATTGACCTCATCTTTTTCAGCTTCATCAATTTCGCCCGCGCGGAATTTACCCCAGTAACGGCGGCAGTCGGTACAGGCGCCAACGCGTTCGCTGCGATGCGAACCCGTTAACATCGAGCCGGTGATTAATTGAATTGCTGGAAGACCAGCAGAAGCGGCGCCCATCATTTGAGCTGGAACCGTTTTATCGCAGCCGCCAATCATCACCACTGCATCCATGGGTTGAGCGCGCAACATCTCTTCGGTATCCATCGACATGAGATTGCGTAAATACATACTGGTTGGCGCTGCAAAGCTCTCATGAATGGAGATAGTAGGGAAGTCCATTGGCAAACCACCTGCAAGCATGACACCGCGTTTCACTGCTTCAATCAGTTGAGGCATATTGCCATGGCAAGGGTTGTAGGCGCTACCGGTATTAATGATGCCAATCACCGGGCGATCTAGTGCGCTATTGGTATAGCCGGCACCTTTAATAAATGCTTTGCGCAAGAAAAGGGAAAAACCTTTGTCGCCATAACTGGTGAGTCCTTTGCGTAAGCCAGTTTCAGTGGTCTTTGGATCTTTTGGCTTTGTAGTCATTCTTGTCTCGTTTTTTATATTTATTAAATGTTGCTAAATTGAGGTTTCTAGCAATTGTAGCGATAGGTGCCAGATTTCATCTAAGGCGTGCCACCCCAACGATATTGCCAGGAAATCCCCACGGCGTTATAGCTGGTATCAGTGCGTGAATAAACACCTTTACTGCCGCTAAGGCGTATGGAGTTTTGTTTATCAATGGGGTAGGAGAGCGTACTGCCAAAGCGCCAGTTTTCTTGTGTACCGCTAGCTGGCATGCCGTTGACATAGGTTTGGCCACCCGTGAAATAGGTGGCATCTGCAGAGATCCAGGCGGTGTTGGGAAAGTAATAGATGGCATGTGTTTCCGCTGAGTACACGGGATTTTGGGATAGTGTGTTGCTACCCATGTAATTGGTATTGCTGGTGTAGATGGTTGCCATGCCAGCCAATTCTAGGCGCCAGGGCCCAATGGCTTGAGAGAGGCCTGCTGCCGGCTGAATTAAGGAGCGATTGGCTCCCACATTAACCATCTGACTGCTGTTGTACTTTCCCCAGGGGATGGTAGCGGCTAAGCTGGCGCCAATGATGAGGTCTTGTTGGTAGCTCGCAAATTGGCCATTTGTTAATGCTGGCGCCCCATAAAGATTGACGGATGCTTTGATCATAGGGTCTGATAGACCTTCAGCAGATGCATTAATGGACTGACCGCCAACGCGCCCTACACCGGAGAGTTCTGCATAGGGAACTGTCAAGGTGAGTCTGCCTGATTGCCCGGCAAGGTCAAGGACATGTGTCAGGCTCACCGCCTCTGTGTTTAGCGTATATGAACCGCTTTTAGCTTGAGCAACTCCAGCAGTAACAAAGTTCATACCTATCGGCGCATTGGAATAGGCGCGCGCTTCAATTTCTTGACCGTAAGAAATGGCGGTCGTAATACATAGCGCAATACTAAAAACGCAGCGTATAAAAAACATCTTTATTTACTGGCCGGTCTTGCGCGGGCCAAAGAGTAGTTCGATGGTGGTGTCATCACCCAGCGCCATTTTTATGCCAACGAATAAAAGATAAGGCCAAATAATGAGCCAATAAATAATGGAGAGGGACAGAATATAAATTGGATCAGAATGCCCAAATGAAAGAATTGAATCAATAAAGTGTCGACCATGGATGAGGCCGTCTACTCCAGACTCTAGGTAACTCAGCAGCAGAACGATGATTGAGTAAATAAAAGAGTTCGCCAACAGTGAGGGGATGATGCCATGCTTTTTGCTGATGGTTAGCGGATAGGCGGCTTGGCCTATCAGCATGAACTTTGCGCAAATACCCGCTTTAACCATTGCAAGACCAAAAATCGTTGCATGAATAGGCTTTCCTTCTAAAGCAGTCAACGCTAAGAAGGTGATGGCGCAGAACCATACACCCAAATAGAGCGTCAAAAAAAGGGCCTTTTTAGCTTCATTCTCAATGCGGACTTTAATACTCAAGGGCTTGTTTTCAGGGGTTTGGCTTGGGTTCATCACATAATTGTAAGTGTCAGGGCGTTTAACCCAAAATTCATTGAGAAATTCCGATTCTCAGTCAAAAGGGCTGCAGCATGGGCTGTTAAGATTGAGTCTAAATCCACTAGAAAGCATTTGCCATGAAATTGTCATTTACCAGTCTTATCGCTCCATTTTTAACCCTTGCAGCACTCTCTGGTTCGGTCTATTCACAAAGCAATCTTCCGCCCAATGCTGCCGCCAGCGTTAATGGCACTGTTATTACCAATGATGTAGTCGAGCAGGGTATTCAAGCTGCTTTATCTCAAGGCCAAAAAGATTCACCAGAATTGCGTAATGCAGTGCTGAGTAAATTAATTGAAATTTCTCTTTTATCCCAACAGGCTGATCGTGATGGCTTGGCCAATTCCGATAAAGCAAATCGTCAGTTAGCGCAAATTCGTCAGAACTATTTAGCTGATCTTGAGTTGGCAACATTCAGCGCTCAAAATCCAGTGTCCGATGGTGATGTTCAAGCTGAGTACAACCGAGAAGTTGCCTCACTTGGACCGCAAGGAACGATTGTGGAATACAAGGTGAGCGATATTGCCGTTGCTACCGAAGAGGATGCCAAGACTGCTTTAGCCAGAATTAAAAAGGGCGAGGCATTCGATAAAGTTGCCAAGAGTATGTCTCTAGCTCCCAACAAAGTTCAGGGTGGTGCGGTAGGCTGGGTTCAATCGGGCCAAGTTTCACCACAAATTTCTTCTGTGTTGGTGGCGCTGTCAGTAGGACAAGTTTCACCTTTGCCCATCAAGATGCCACAAGGTTGGTATCTCATTAAATTGGAAGATAAAAAATCGAGCAAGCCGCCAACACTAGAGCAAGCAAAAGCGTCTATTCGTGCAGGCCTAACGCAAAAGAAGCAGTTTGAGTACTTGAATCAACTAAGGCAGGGCGCCAATATTGTTGTTCAGTAATTGAACGTCTTAGCAGTATCTAAATAGGACCAAGCCAATTAGTCGACTGAACAACTGGCTTGGTCGTTACAACAAGATGTCGCCTCTACTTTTGCTGGCTCATTTGTATAGCGAGCAATATAGGCATGCTTACTTGTTAATGGAAGTTGTATCCAGACAAAGTGGCCTGAACCTGGGGCCACATCGATAGATTCCCCTTTGGTATTCCACATTTGCTCTAGGACCATATCTTGATTGCCTTGCGGCTCAATGATCTCTAGCTTATCTCCAACAGAAAAACGATTTTTAACATCTACCTTGACGCGCCCAGATGCTGCATCTATCTCTAGAGTCTCACCGACATAAAGACTTCTACCGGATAGAGAATAGCCTCTCATATAGAGTTGATAGTCTTTATCGTGATGACGTTCATAAAAGCCATCTGTGTAGCCACGATTCGCTAAGCCTTCTAAATTCCCAAGTAAAGTCTTATCGAATGGCTTTCCTTGAACTGCATCGTTAATTGCTGTGCGATAGGATTGGCAAGTGCGCGCAACGTAGTAAGGTGATTTAGTGCGACCTTCAATCTTAAAAGAATCCACTCCCATGGCAGTCAATCTCTCAATGTGCTCAACAGCACGCAGATCTTTAGAGTTCATGATGTAGGTACCATGTTCATCTTCTTCCATGGGCATTAAATCATCGGGTCTTTTGCCCTCCTGAAGTAAGACAATATCTCCGCTTGGGGCTGTTTGGGCCGGTTTCACTTTGTAATCCCAGCGACAAGCATTGGTGCACGCACCTTGATTGGGATCCCTGTGAGACATATAGCCAGATAGTAAGCAGCGACCAGAGTAAGCAATACACAATGCGCCGTGTACAAAAACTTCGAGCTCCATCTCAGGACAATCTTGACGCACTTCTTCGATCTCATCAAAGGAAAGCTCGCGCGACAAAATGACTCTACTAATGCCAACCGAGCGCCAGAATTTTGCAGAAGCCCCGTTCACGGTGTTTGCCTGAACTGATAAATGAATTGGCATATCTGGCCAAGCCTCTCTAGCCATCATGATGAGACCTGGGTCTGACATGATGAGGGCATCGGGCTTCAGAGCCACTACGGGTGACATATCTTTGATGTAGGTACGCGTCTTTGCTCCATGAGGAAGCAGGTTGGATACTAGATAAAACTTTTTACCTAGCGAATGTGCTGTGTCAATTCCTTGTTGAAGAACTTCGATCTTGCCAAAATCATTGTTTCGCACTCGCAAGGAGTAGCGCGGTTGACCGGCATAAATGGCATCCGCTCCAAAATCAAAAGCGGTTTTGAGCATATCAAGGCTGCCAGCTGGGGCAAGAAGTTCTGGAATCTTAGTCATGGAGCTATTTTAGTGAATACCCACGAATTTGGTTGAACCTTCTCATTTTGGCTTCAATAGCCTGTTATTTCGCTATGCTAGACTGCCTTGAATCCCTCAAACACCCCTATTTACAGAGCACCCGAGCCAATATGAACAAGATAATTGCATCATTACTATTGCTGAGCGTATTAGCGTGGAATGTCTTTGCAGCAGAGCGGCCCGTTGTTCAGCTGCAATCCGGCAGCGTGCAGGGCGCCACTGAATACAACATGCAAGTCTTCAAAGGCATTCCGTATGCAGCGCCACCGCTTGGCGATCTCCGATGGAGACCTCCACAGCCTGTTGCAAAGTGGGCCGGAACACTGGACGCTAGTCAATTTGGGCCTGCTTGTCCTCAGCCGTATGTTAAAAATTTAAGCTCTGGCTTAGGCTTGCCTGGTAATGAAGACTGCTTGAAATTAAATGTCTTTACACCAAATAAACCAGGCAAGAAATTACCCGTGATGGTTTGGATACACGGAGGCGGTTTAATTGTTGATGGCAGTAGTGATAAACAGTTCACGCCGATCAATCTAACCAAGAATGGGGTCATCGTTGTGACATTTGACTATCGTTTAGGTACGCTTGGTTTCTTTGCATCTAAAGAATTGATTGAAGAGGCAAAGACGAAGGGTGAGCCAGTTGGCAACTATGGGACGATGGACCAGATTGCTGTTCTTAAATGGGTAAAGAATAATATTCAAGCGTTTGGCGGTGATCCAAATAAGGTTACGATCTTCGGTGAATCTGCTGGCGGCCGTAGCGTCACCTGGCTCATGGTTTCAGATGCTGCTAAAGGTTTATTCCATCAAGCAATTGCCGAGAGCGCACAGCAGAGCCCGCTACGTGACATGACAGAGAAGCGATTTGGCGCCGCACCTGAAGTTGAAGTGGATGCTAAGTTTATGACCGCTGTTGGCGCTAAATCCCTAAAAGAATTAAGAACCCTTCCTGTTCAGAAGCTCATATTGACTGCAGCTGACTTTGAGCAAGGCGAGTTTGGAGGCCCCTTTGTGGATGGGCAGATTCTGCAGGGTGATCCATTGGCATTGTTTGCAGCGGGTAAGCAAGCTAAGGTCCCCTTTATGATTGGTACCAACTCTTGGGATTCAAGTTTTCTGGTGCCAGGACAGCCCCCCTTAGATGCTTTCCTTAAAAAAGTAGGAGAGGATCCAAAAATCATTGAGAAGCTTTACGCTAAAACAAAAGATAAATGCATTTTGTCTTCTGATGTCATGGGTGACATGCTCTATCGCGCGAGTACCAAAATGCTCGCCGATAGTATGAATGGCATTGCGCCTGCTTATGCCTACTACTTTGATTACTTAACGAAGAACATACGCCCTGCATATCCCGGCGTGCCACACACTTTTGAAATCAGCTATGTATTTGGAAGTTTACCCTTAATGCCGCAAGCCCCTAAACAGCTTGAGTCTGGTGCCGACCAATGCGCCCGCATTGAGAAAGCCACGGCAGACTTAAAGCAGAAGGGGATTTGGGCTAAATATTGGTATCCAATCACTGACAAAAACAGCGCGCAAGATAAGGCAATGTCAGAGAAGATGTCTAAGAGCTGGGCTGCTTTTGCAAAAACCGGCAATCCCAATGTGAGTGGACAGGCCAACTGGCCAATCTATAGCCTAAAGGCTGATGAGATGAGACTCTTTTCCTATGATCGCGAGATCGTCAAAGACTTACTCAAAGATAGGGTTGACTATCAAATCAAAGCCTTGAAAGCCATGTTCCCGAATTAAGTCTGGAACAGTGAAAGCAAGCAGGCCTTAGGGAGATCTAAGGCCTTTCATCTTGATCAAGAGTATTCTGTAGTCTGTGGTGAGCCTTATCCGCATGGACCGGAGCCTTCCCTAGCTTTACCACCTCATATTGAAGGCATCAACGAAAGAATGTAATGACCAAGCTCAAATCAAAACCCATCCTCAAGCGAGCTAGCCACATACTGTCTCAGGAATTTTCTACGCCTAAAGATATTGCTTGGGCTTGGGTTACCTTGCTGATGTCGCAAGAAGAGGAGAAGCGGGATAGTGAAGAAAAGCGCTATAGCCGTATTGCAGAATTTGAAGCTTGGATCTTAGGATTAGATCTTCCTAGAGACTCTAAAAATACTCAGGTCCACACAGTGAGCCCAGAGGCTGTAAAAAATGCTGCTCGCAATGTATTTGAATGGCCACATGAGTACATCTTTGAAGCGCCAGCGAGTCCTAACCATCCAGATACAAAAGTCACCTACAAAGATACGATCACGAAGCCTATTTTGGATGCGCTAAAAGATGCAAACGGATCTGATGATAGGGCTGCATTGATGGCGATTCTTGAAGGCTATGCAAAACAGGGCAAAGAGCCTTTTGCGAACATTACTACAGAGGGTATCGAGTGGAAAGGTAGTAATTGGTCTGAAGGCGATAAATACAACCTTCTCACACTCAAGAGTTTGAATAACCGCCTAGCCAATCTGCGCAAAAAAGAATTGATTTAAGCTTTATAAACTGCCCGCTGAGCAGGAAAATAAAAAACCACCTAATGAACTGACCCCCGAAAGTTGGACAGTTTAGTTAGGTTAGCACGAGGGATTTGACCTCCTCCCACAAACCGGTCAGCTCTCAACTAGAAAAATCGACGGTGTGGTTGAACTGCAAAATGACTTGGCAAACATCGCTGGTGGGAGATCCCCCAGCGATGAATGTGGTCTAAAACAATTGTAATCTTGTCTCCAGTTTTCAAGCTTTTCTTGAGCATCTTCAAGCGACATAAACCAATGGATGTTTAAACATTCATCTCTTAAGCTGCCATTAAAGGATTCAATAAACGCATTGTCAGTTGGTCTGCCTGGTCTTGAAAAATCCAAGACAACTTGCTTATCGTAAGCCCAGCGATCAAGCGCAATGGAAATAAATTCTGGCCCATTATCCGCCTGAATCCGCGTGGGTTTGCCTCTTTGCGAAACAATATGCTCTAACAGATGTGCGACATCATCACCTCGGATATTTTGCGCAGGATAAATCGCCAGGCACTCACGAGTATGGTTATCCATCAAGGTTAAAGCTCGAAACTTATTGCCGTTAAATAAGGCATCTGATACGAAGTCCATACTCCATGCTTGATTAGGCCCTGTCAGAATGGGGCGCTCCATCCGGCTTGCTGCTGCCTTGCGGCGTCTGGGCCGCTTGCACCGTAGGTTCAAGCCTTCTTCACGATAAAGGCGATACAGCCGCTTGTGATTAACCACCCAACCATCTCTGCGAATCAGGATGTACATCCGCCTAAATCCATATCGAATACGGGTTCGGGCAATCTCTTGCAGCCTTGCCTTCAGAGGAGCATCGAGTGGCTTGCCTTTGGGCTTGTGATACCAGGTTGAACGTGCCTGCTGACAAACACCGCAAGCACGTTGCACACTCACTCGATATTGCTTAATGAGATGGCCGACCAGCAGCTTACGCTGCGCCGGCCTTAAAGCTTTTTTCGTAGAACATCCTGCAGCATGGCTTTATCTAAGCTCAGGTCAGCTACCAACTGCTTGAGTTTGCGGTTCTCTTCTTCGAGCTGCTTTAATCGCCTAAGCTCAGAAACCCCTAAGCCGCTATATTTTTTCTTCCAGTTGTAGAAAGTGGCTTGGCCGATGCCGATCTTGCGACAGACCTCATCAACCGAAGTGCCGGTATCGACTTGATGCAATGCAAAAGCAATCTGCTCTTCTGTGAACTTTGACCTCTTCATGGCGCACCCCTCCTTAGGGATAATATCGCCGATTTTTTCTAATTTAGGGTGTCCAATTTATTGGGAGGAGGTCAATAAAAGGGTGGTTTTTTGTATTTAACAGTAAGTTTAATTTTTAATACGCTGCTCGATCCAAGATCCTAAGATATCAGCAATCTGTATGCTGTTGCTATCTTGCATAATCATATGTGAATTACCGGTAATTCCGACTTCAGGTAAGAGTAAGAGCTCAACTTTGCCACCGGCTTGATTGGCTTTCTCAACGAAGGCGCGACAAGCTTTTAACCGTGGTGCCCAGCGAGGTGAAATCTCCATATAGTCGCCATACATGATCATAATCGGCATCTTCGTATATGGTGTTAAATCACTGTCCGCTGCAGGGCAGGCAGAAGGCTCTACTGCAATGATTCCAGCGATCCCCTCAATACTAAGTTGCGCCGTCTGAAATGGATAGATACCTGATTGAGAATGGCTAATCAAAATAGTTTTCTTTAACTGCTTAGAGAGTTGCGACAAGTTAGGTATCGTTGGATTTGGGGTTGGCATTGAAAATAGCCAATCCGAAACCATTTGCTGCCATAAGCCGTTTTGCGCTGCAATAGGAAACTTTTGCCCTTCATAGACTTTAGGATATTCGCTTCCAAAGCGAAAGATTGTCCAGGCTGATTCATGGCTAGCTGCAAATACTACGGGTAAGCTCTCTGGGGTCTCTTTACCCATTTTGGCAGCATTCATAGCGGTAGCGTTTACGGCCGAGCGACCTCTACCAGACTGATCAATCACATATGTTGGATAACCTCGCTTAACAAAGTACTCGTCCCATCCTATGCGACCATCTGGCGTTGATTCCCAGGTTTTACCAGTTAAGCAGCAACCATGAATCATTACTACGGAATTGGTTTTAGCCTTCATTGGAATTTGATAGCGCACATACATTTGGTCAACGGTAATCGTGCCTGATTGTGCGTATGCTGGCAGTGTTGATAACGTATTGGATTCAATATCCTTGCCGCCAACAAAAAAGCTTCCTTGCTTTGCAAGAGTGATTGGGCCATTTAATATCTTTTCGCTCAATGGAGCCACCATTACATTCAAGCTTTTAGTCTGCGCCATTAAAGCAGGTGACAGCAGCAAAAGAATGGATGAAGCTATGCCGACAAAGCTACCCACAGTGATATTTTTCATTTAGTCTCCAACGATTGTTTTATTTATTGTTTTATAAAATCTAATTCGAGAATAGCACGAGGATATTTGCAGTGCTTGGGACCCAAAATGAAGTGGGTTGATCCCCATGGTTATAGAGAAGTTCACTTTTGGGGGTGGTCAGTAGACCGGGATGCTAATAAAGAGTATCTGTGTAGAGCGTTTACCGTTGGACGCTTACTTACGCTGTCGACCTATTTACCGGCGGACAGGGCGGGA